>Ga0187893_10000716_pt1 | contig 85042 bp, 83 predicted proteins | sample MA1701074metaG_FD_139574 | JGI IMG/M metagenome (GOLD analysis project Ga0187893, IMG submission 139574) | White microbial mat communities from a basaltic lava cave in the Kipuka Kanohina Cave System on the Island of Hawaii, USA - MA170107-4 metaG ... | reverse complement strand
GACTCGCCAAAGACTGGGAAAACCTCAACCTCAAGGCGCTCGCCTTCCTGCGCATGGCTTCCATCCGCTTCATGCTCAGAAAACTTTGCAATCCTTTATAAACTTTATGGACGGACTCTTAGAATGTTTCGTTTTTGGATAAAAAAATCTTCAAATTGTATATTTTCTGCTTGCAATCAGTTCCGATATTGGGTACAAGAGAATTACACACCCTCTATTACCGCCGTTTGTCCGGAGATCCACAAGATCTCCGGATCTTTTTTTCTGCGATACTTTTAGATCAGCGCGGGCGCGGATTTTCGCGCTGATGCGCGTAAGGCCCGTCGCCGCTGGGTTGGACGTTTTTATAGGTGATGTCGGTGGGAAACTTGAGATCGTTAAAGAAATAGAACAGCACAAGCAGGACGGAAACGCCGAAGGTCGCCATGATGACTCTTGTCCTCAGCGGCGTCAGTTCCGGCGGCAATTTCTTTTTCCGCTGCGGTCCGCGCGGCGGCGGTCTTTTCTGAGTCATGCGGGTCTCTCCTTCGCGGGTATTGTCCGGTGGCGGCTTTACCCATATAGTTTATGGGCTGATGGCAAAAAACAAGCCCCAGGAGATTGTAATGGATCAGAAAGCTACCGCCAAGAGTTCACCTGCTTCTGTGCCGGAACCTGTCGACGGGAAATTCATTTTTGAACTCGACGGGGGAATCCGCATCCGGTTCAACGCCGACGGCTGGGCCGAGGAGATCGGCAAGGGCGGCGCGGACGACCCGCTTGGCACCAAGCTGCACGGCAAGCCTTCCAGCAAGCGCGACGACATTTATGCGAGGCGCTTTTACGATCTTTATACGCGGGCGCTCCTGATCGATATTCATCCGCGGGTTGAAACCGACCGCAGCGGGACGGAAGGGCTTGTCCTGTTCAAGGACCTTGAGCCCGGCTCCCCCATGTACGACCGGGTTAACCAGATCATCGCCATAGCCAACCACGCCTTCAAGATGAACCTGAAGCCGCTTGCCTAGACTTTCGTCACGACGTTTTCGATAGGCAGGACGGGGCCTTTCATCCTCACCGACCGCATCCACAGGGCGCTGTAAACCACGGTTACGGCGCCGATGATGATCGATATATCTATGAATTTGGCGGGATCGTCATAAAGAACGGGAGTCAGAAGCAGGATCGCGGTAATACGGCTCGCGCCCATGATAAGTTCCCGCACGACGATGGCCGCGATTGTCCGGCTGCCGTACCAGGCGCTGGTCAGGCCGGTCGAGAAAAGATGGGCGCCGACGGCCCAGACATTCATCGATGCCATGACAATCAACGATTTCGCGCCGAACATGAACGGCGTCCAGCCCAGCAGGTTCAGGCCCGATCCCAGCACCATTTCCCGTCTTTTGCCGTGATTGACGAGTGCGCCGGCGAAGGGGGTCATGATGATCTTTGCGACAACCATCGCCGATGTCCATGCGCCGACCGCCGCTGCGGCGATGCCGGCAAAGCGCAGATAGACCATCCACAGATTGCCGCCGATGATGTTGAATATCCCTTCCAGTAGAGAGCCGAGCGAGCGGTATTTGCAGCGCTTCAGCGCGTCGGACAGTTTTTCGTCGATGGCCCCTGTCCGCCGCAGCGTATTAATCAGATCCGACGTTACCGCCTTCCGGATCAGGCAGAGGATTGATGCAGTGAGAATGACAAAGCCTGTTATTGTTCCCACCTCCTCCAGATGCATCTGGCTGCATGCGCCGCCGGCGAGCGCGCCGAAAGTGATTCCTACCGTCATTCCCGTACTTGCGAGCGATACTTCGTTGCCGATGTTTTTATCGCTGGTCGCGGCGGCGAACATGATGTGGAAGATGGACCAAAACGGGGAAACGAACAGGCCGTAGAAAAAGCCGGATTCGAACGAGGATATGTCCCCTCCCCTTAAGGCGATATATGCAAGGCCGAGCAACATCGTCCCGATCAGAAAACCATAAAAAACGCCGTCCCTGACCTTTCCCATGCCCAGCAGCCCCGCCGGGATCAGCAGCGAAAGAGAGCCAAACTTGGCCAACAGGAACAATGTGATATCGCGCTCCCCCATCCCCGCCGCGTCGATGGTCATGAATACGTCGAGAAAGGCCGAACCGAAGGCGAAGAAAAAGGAAACGAAGTAAACGAAGGAGCGCACCGGGTCCTTGAAAGGCAACACGAAAGCGTTGCGCAGAAACTGGCGGAACGCATCGCGCGGATGCTGATGGAGATTTTCCGATGGCTGGTCTGATTCAGGCTGTTGTTCCATTGCTTTAAGCCGGGCTGTATAGGCGATGGCGATCCCGGCAGGACTCGAACCTGCAACCCCCTGCTTAGAAGGCAGGTGCTCTATCCAGTTGAGCTACGGGACCATTACAGATTTTAATAACTGATAAGCCCCTGCAAAATCAACAAATCAATCTTTGGGCGGGATATAGCGGAAATTATCGCCATAGTTGCGGGGGATCACCTTGCGGACATGTTCCGGGGCCACGGTATAGTCCCAGCCCTTGCGGGCCGCGAAGGCCACGGCCTCATCCCTGGTCGGAAACTTCAGGACGACCTGGTTCAACGTGTCTTCGGAAGAGGTCCAGCCCATAAGCGATTCCGGCTGGCGCTTTGAAACCGTTTCATATTCCAGCAGCCAGCCGCCGTCGGCCTTGCCGCGACCGGACTGCATGGCGTTTTTGCCGGGTTTGTAGATGCGTACTTTCATAGGGGAAATCTAGCAGCGATACGGGCGGCGGGCAAGTTCTGAAGGAACTTAATGGGGAGAGATGGTCGGGGTGGAGAGATTCGAACTCCCGGCCCTCTGGTCCCAAACCAGATGCGCTACCAGACTGCGCTACACCCCGAGCCTTTGAGAACGCTAGTAATACCCTGAAAAGCCGCCGCGGGGCAAGATTTTTACTTTTGGGGGAGGTAAACGATATCGCCGGGCTTGATGCCGAGCATATTGGTCACTCCGGCATTCAGCTCCAGAACGTTAAGAACAGGGCCGTTCGAGGGCAGCGGGGTTTCATCGAGCGGCCTTGCGCCCTCATGGATATGGTGGATGATGCCGCTCCGCTTGATGAAAAGGATATCGAGCGGGATATAGGTGTTTTTCATCCAGAAATTGCGCTCGCCGTCATGAGGGAAAGCGAACAGCATACCGTGGTTTTCGGGCATGCTGGAGCGGAACATAAGGCCCTGCATTATAGTTTCCGGCGTATTGGCGATCTCGACCTCGAACCGGTGCTCCATGCCGCCGGCTTTGGACTTGACGATGAGCGGGTGCGTGGGAAGGATTGAGGCCTCCTCCGCCTTGCAGGATGCTATCGGGGTCAGCAGGAAGAGCGCCATCATGGCAAATATTATCAGTTTCATGCGGAAGATTTTATCAGTCCTTTCCGTGCGGCTGCAATAGGCGCCGGTTACTTTTTGCTCTTTTTAACCGGTTCCCTGCGGGGTTCGTTTTCGGCGTCGCCGACCGATCTTTCGAGTTCCTCGACCGCCGACTGCTCGGTCATCAGGCCAAGGAAAATGCCGTCTTCTTCATTAATGACCGGGAGCGGGCTGCCGTATCTGACCAGCAGGCGAATGCCTTCCCAGATCGGGGTCTGCGGGTGGAGCACCGCGGCCTTGCGGTCCATGATGTCGGCGACCTTCTGCGGCTTGAGGCGGCGCAGGCGCTTTGAAACGCCCGGCGCGGCGCCGATCACGAAATCGAGATTCTGGAGCCCGTCGTCCATCGTGACGGAAACGGGCAGGAGGTTCGCCAGCATATGGTGAAAGCCGAACATGCCGAGCAATTTTCCGTCCGCGTCCAGAACCGGGGCGGCGCGGATGGCCTTTTTATTCAGGATTTCCATCGCCTCCTCGACCGTATGGTCGGGATCGAGGGCGACGACTTTGGCGATCATGGCTTGTTCGCAGGACATGGAAACTCCCTTTTCAGCACATCATTCTATCAGAAAACGTCATCCCGGCGAAAGCCGGGATCTTTTTACCGCTTTAGCCCGGACAGGAAATGCAACACTCTTTGATCCGCGCCGTAGCTATACAAGTCGTTATGACCGGCCATTTCCAGAGCCGCCATATCCTTGGGTTCGTTGGCGGCGGCAAAAAGTTTTTCGCCCTGCCTGAAAGGAACAATGGTGTCGCGCTTGCCGCTGATAACAAAGAGCGGCGCGGTGACGTTTTCAATCTTGTCGATGCTCTTGTATTGATCCCTGACAAGGAAGTTGTGCAGGGGAATGAAGGGGTAATGGCGCCTGGCGAGATCGACGAAACTGGTATACGGAGATTCAAGAATGACCGCTTTTACGTCCCGGTAATGCGTGGAAGCCATTTCGACAACAATGCCGGTGCCGAGAGATTCTCCGTACAGCACCATTCTTTCCGGAAGTATCCCCTGCGCGATCAGCCACCCAAGGAAGGCGCGCGCGTCCTTATACAACCCCTCCTCCGTCGGCTTGCCGGGATTTCCGGCGTAGCCCCTGTAGGCGGGAAGAAGTGCGCCGTAGCCTTCGTCCATGAACGGGCGGGCCTTCCATGCGCTGAAGCCGGGATGGCTCGCGTTGCCGTGGAATACAATAATGACCGGTTTATCTTTCCCGGGCGGCTTGTACCATCCTTCCAGCGAAAGTCCATCTTCCGTGTCCGCCTTTATGACCTGCATGTCGGAGGCATTATAGACGGATGGAATCTGCCGCTGCGGGTTGGGGAAGTAGACGAAGTTGCGCTGGTTCAGCCAGAAGACAAAAAGAATGCCGCAATAAAAAAGGACAGCGCCCAGAATCAGATCAAAAATTTTCTTTCTCCTAGACACTTTCAACTTTGATGCCATATTCCTTAAACCACGGATCGGCGGTCATCAGAGTAAGACCGCTATGCTTTGCCTGCGCGATAAGAAGACGGTCATGAGGGTCGCGGTGATGCAGCGGCAATGTTTCATAGATATCAAAAGTCTTCGATTCAAGTTCTATATCTTTCATTCCCAGAGCGAGAGCTTCCTCCCTGAACTCCGTGGGCTTCAAAACCGTGGCCAGCCGCCCCAGGGATTTTAAAATCGCGATTTCAAAAAGATTGACCGGACTGAAATAGATATTCTCCGCCTTTTCCAGCCGCTTTCTTGTCCGCGGTTTTAACCGGGGATCATCCCTGAAAATCCAGAGAAACACATGCGTATCCAGCAGATAATCCATTTTAAATGCGGCTCATTGAAATTTATCGTCTTTTTCGGCGTTCGCGTCAGATTCATTCCAGATATTCTTCATTTCCCTGTCGGCGCCCTTTTTGTCGAAAGAAGATATTTTGCCTTTCAAGGTTCCAAATCTCAACTCCGGCTTTCCGGCTTCGGGGGGGAGGCTTATCTGGCTGACAATCTTGTCGCGGCGCTTGATGATAACGCGCTCGATCTCGCGCCGCTCCAGCATCGCGAGATATTTGGAGAGGTGGGTCTTGGCGTTATGGACTGTGGTTTCTATTTCTTTCATACTATTATTATAAACTAAGTCTTCTGACTAAGTCAATATTATCCTTCCAGCCCCGCGCTGTACATGCGCGCGTACAGGCCGCCGCTGTTCAGCAATTCATCGTGGCTGCCTGCCTCGATCACCCTGCCTTCATCGAGGGCGACGATCATGTCCGCGTTCTGAACGGTCGAAAGCCGGTGGGCGATGACGAGGACGGTGCGGCCTTTTTGCAGGGTTTCAAGCGATTTCTGGATCGCGCGTTCGGATTCGGTGTCGAGGGCGGAGGTCGCTTCATCGAGTAGCAGGATCGGAGCGTCCCGGAGGATGGCTCTTGCGATGGCGATGCGCTGGCGCTGGCCGCCGGAGAGTTTGACGCCCTGCTCGCCCAGCCTTGTGCCGTAGCCATCGGGCATCTGGGTGATGAAATCGTCGGCCGCGGCGGCGATGGCGGCATTCCAGATTTCCTCTTCCGAGGCTTCCGGTTTTCCGTACGCGATGTTCGCCTTGACCGTGTCGTCGAAAATCGTCACATCCTGCGAGACAAGCGCGATATGACGGCGCAGGCTCTCTAACGTCACATCGCGCACGTCGTGGCCGCCGATCCGCACATAGCCTTCCCGCACGTCGTAAAAACGGGCGACGAGATTCATCGCCGTCGTCTTGCCGCTGCCGGAGGGGCCGACGAGCGCCGTCACTTTTCCGGCGGGAGCCGTGAACGAGGCTTCCCTGAGCGCGTGGCCGTCGCCGTAGCTGAACGATACATTGCCGAAAATGATGTCCGGTTTTTTGACGTTCAGTTCAATTGCTTCAGGCTTGTTCCTTATTTCCGGCTGCCGGTCCATCATGTCGAAGATGCGCTCGCACGCGCCGAGGCCGACCTGGATCATGTTGTTCAGCTTGCCGAGGCGTTTCATCGGCTCGTAGGCGAGCGCGAAGGCGGCGATGAAGGAAGTGAGTTCGCCGACCGTCATCTCGTCCTGCGTCACCTGCCGCCCGCCATATATGATGACAGCCATGACCGCAATGCCGACAAGCGTTTCATTGAACGGAACCGCGAGCGTTGCAATTCTGATCGCCTTGATGTTCAGGTCGCGGACGCGGTCGATCGCGGCGCTGGAACGACCGCGCTCGAAATTCTCCGTATCGTAAGCCTTGACCTGCCGCACGCCCTGAAAAATCTGGATCATCAGCGCCGTCAGGCTGCCGGTTTCGGCCTGTATGGTTTTGGAAACCTTGCGCAGCCGTCCGCCAGTCCAGGCGACGAAAAAGGCGGCGAAAGGAAATACCACGAAAGCGATACCCGCCATCTTCCAGTCCTGCATGAACATCAGGCCGGTCAGGAAGACAAGCGTGAGAAAATTGCGGCCTACGCCGGTCAGCGCTTCGGAAACCGCGCCGCGCACCGCCTGCACGTCGCTGACGACGCGCGAGACGAGTTGGCCGCTTGGATTTTCGTGGAAGAATTTCAGATCAAGGCCCAGAAGCGCGCCGAACAGGTCGCGCTGTATGCCGCCGATAATCCTCTGCCCGACCCGGTTCATGATCTGGGTGTGCGCGTAGGAGGCAAAGCCGCGGACCAGAAAACAACTGAACACGGCGAGCGCCATCGGAACGATCATATTCTCGTTCTTTTCAACCATAACGTAGTCGAATACCGGTTCCATCAGCCAGGCGAACAGGGCCGTCATGGCGGCGGCAAGAAGCATGAAGCCCAATGATATGATTATATTCCTAATGTGAGGACGCAGATAGTCCCGGCCCAGTCTTGCGATCAGCGACCATGCAGATGAATCAATGCCTTGCAGGGGCTTTTGGTTATTTTCATTCATGCTTTTATGGTACGATTAAAGTAAGAGGTTTCGCGTAAAATGACAAAAGAAAAAAAGCCAGATCAACAACTTAGTCAACCGCACCTTCAGCCGGTCATCGGCATTGCCTTAGGGAGCGGCATGGCGCGCGGCTTTGCCCATATCGGCGTGATGAAGGCTCTGCTGAAGCACGGCATCAAGCCGCATATCGTCGCGGGAACGTCCATAGGGGCTGTGGTCGGCGGCTGTTATCTGGCAGGGAAGCTTGGCGATCTTGAAGAGTGGGCGCTGTCGCTGAGCCGCCGCAAGGTTTTTTCCTATCTCGATCTGCGTGTGCGCGCCGCCGGCCTTATAGGCGGTTCCAAGCTCGAAGACCTGATGCATGAGCATTTCGGCGACATGGTTATCGAAGACCTGCCGCATCCTTTCGTCGCCATCGCCACGGACATTGTTACCGGCCACGAAGTGTGGCTGCGCAAGGGAAGTTTCATGAACGCGGTTCGGGCGTCGTTCGCGCTGCCCGGCGTGTTTCCGCCGGTGGTCATCAACAACCGCACGCTGATCGACGGCGCGCTGGTCAATCCCGTGCCCGTATCGCCGTGCCTTGCGCTGGGCTCGCGCATGACCATCGCCATCGACCTCAACGCCGACATGATCGGCAAGGCGGCCAAGCCGGGACAGCGTTATCAGACGATTACCGGTTTTGACGTCTTCAATGAAAAAGACGTTTCGCCGGAAGACCAGAAAATCTTCCAGAACCCGTTGTCCAAACGGTTGTTCAAACGCGATACGAACAGCCCCAGCCTTTTCGGCGTCATGGTCTCATCGCTCAATATCATCCAGGACCGGCTCACCCGTTCGCGTCTTGCGGGGGACCCGCCCGACGTGCATCTGCGCCCGCGCGTCGGCCATATCGGATTGCTCGAATTCGAGAAGGCCAAGGAGATGATTAAAGAGGGCGAAGACTGCGTCGAACGCGCCCTGCCCCGGCTTGAGGCGGCAGTGGAAGTGCTTCTGCCCCGCGCGATGCGGGAGGAGATTGAACATTAAGAACAAATTTAAAAAGCCGCAAATATATCAGATTGTAAAAAATAGTTAACATCTCGATAATTCGCTTCCTTTTCATCTGCATTCCGGTAATTTCCAATAGGAATGGATGGAATGGAATAATTGGCTATGGCAAATGATCAGAGAGCGCATTTAAGCAGAATCCAACTTTCTGGCTATAAATCCATCAAGGAATTGGATTTAAAAATGCAGCCCGTGAATATACTGATCGGTGCCAATGGATCAGGTAAGTCAAATTTCATTTCTATCTTTTCACTTCTAAGGAACGTATCCCAAGGCAGATTTCAAACTTACGTGCAAGACAACGGCGGAGCAAATGGCTTATTACATTTTGGCTCCAAGAATACGACTGCAATTTCAATAGAAATTGATGTAGCCTCAAACGCATACCATGCAGATTTAAAACATAATCCGTTTGATGATTCGTTAGTTTTCGTCCGTGAGTATTGTAAATTTGAACTTTCTCAGCGTCATTTTATTATAAAAGGGAAGAATGGAGAAAGCGGACTTTTTGATGGAGAGACCACAAGCAGACAAGTCAGAGACTACACTCGTGATTATCTGAACAGGTGCCGTGTATATCATTTTCATGATACCAGCCGCACTGCGGGTTTTAAACAGTCTTCTTCTACACAGGCAACCGATTTTCTCTACGACGATGCAAAAAATATAGCTGCTTTTTTATATCTTCTAAAAGAGAACTGGCCTGAGAGCTACAGAAATATCGTTGATGCTGTACGATCGATTGCTCCTTTTTTTCATGATTTTTACCTAGAGCCGAGAGGTGATGGCGATAAGCAAACAATTTTATTGAAGTGGACTCATAAAAAGAGTGATGAACCTTTTTCTGCTCAACAATTATCGGATGGAACCGCACGATTTATATGCCTTGCCATTCTTTTTCTTCAACCCTCTTTACTTAGGCCACAAACAATTATTCTAGATGAACCCGAATTAGGTCTGCATCCTGCGGCCCTGACGGTGTTATCTGATATAATTAAATCTACTGTAAAGGATTCACAGGTTGTCTGTTCCACACAATCGGTCACTTTTGCAAATCATTTTGAACCGGAAGATTTTATAATAGTTGATCAAAAAGATGGAGTTTCAACTTTCTCAAGAACTGATCGAGAATCTTTAAAAATTTGGCTCGACGACTACCGCATGGGCGATCTATGGAATAAAAATCTCATAGGGGGGCGTCCGGAATGGTAAGAGTAGGGATTTCGGTTGAAGGGCTTACAGAAGAGCGCTTCATGAAACAGGTTCTTGCGCCTAAATTTTCTGCTAATGGTATTTTTATTACGCCTGTTGATATTGGAGGTAATGTAACTATACCTCGTGTGCAAAAGGAACTTGAACGACTTGCATATAGTTTTGACCGGGTAACGACATTATATGATTTTTATGGGTTTAAAGGAAAAAACCCTGGCGAGACTAAAGAATCTTTAGAATTGAGGGTTAGTGCCTGCCTCAATCCAAAGATATCGCATAAAGTATTTCCCTATATTCAAATGTATGAATTTGAAGGAATTCTTTTTTCTTTACCGCAAGCAATAGCCAATCACGTTTCAGCCAATGATTCCAGTGATGTTGCACTGTGGGCGAATAATATTCTAAGAAATTTTAGCGATAGACCTGAAACAATAAACGATTCTTGTATCACGGCTCCATCCAAACGGCTTGAGACTTTTACCGATTATAAGAAGACAATCGACGGTCCTAATATTGCGAAGGAAATTGGATTGCAGGAAATAAGAATCAAATGTTCCGGTTTTAATAACTGGATTGCCATGATCGAAACTTGGAACTGATCATTTAAATATTCCTATTCGCGGTTACGCTATCTTCCGCTTCTTATGCTTCCTGTCCGGCAGCGGTTTGCCCCATTTCATCTTGTCGACGAGGAAGGTCGGGCGGACGTTGTGGTGCTGGAGCACGAGGATGTTGAGCGCCCTGTCCACGTCGTAGAGCGAATTGCAGCCCTTGAACGAGCCGTAATGCAGGCCGTTCTTGACGAGACAAGTATCGATGTTGACGCCGGCGGCGCCGATGATGTCGTGCGCCATCGTATCGCCGACCATTACGGTCTGGCCGGGATAAATCTCCTTCGCCTGCATCAGCTCGATGCAGTGCTGGTAAATCGGTTTGTGCGGCTTGCCGATGTAATAGACGACGCCGCCGAAATCCTCATACCTGCGGGCGATCATGCCGGGGCCGAATGTCTGGTTGTTGCCAATCAGGATCCGGCTGTCCGGGTTCGCGCAGATCGCCTTCAGGCGGCGGCGGACGGCGGTGCGCAACAGCGGCTCATAATAATCGACGAGCGTTTTCTTCGGAGCGTCGGAACCGGCGATCAGCAGAAAGTCCGCGTCTTCCATCTTGTCGACGACCTTAACGTTTTCGAGTCCGTCTATAATCGAAGTGTCGTTGTCGCGGCTCATGACGAAACAGCGCTCGCCGATATTCTTGAAAAACCCGTCGTCCTGCTTATTAAGGCCCTGCCAGGTGATTTCACCGGAGGTCACGATTTCGTCGTACAGCGTCGGGCCGACGCCGAACTGCTTCAATCTTTGCTTGTTTTCATCGGAACGCTTGCCGGAATTGGAAAGGATGATGATGTATTTTTTCCGGGCCCGCAGCTCTTTCAGGCACTCGACCGCGCCCTCGTAAGCTTTTTCGCCATTATGGATGACGCCCCACTGGTCGATGATGAAGGCGTTATAGCTGTCGGAAATATCGGAAATTCCCTGGCAGAATTTGGTCTTACCCATGGTACGCGAACACCTTTTTGCTGACTTATTGGCCCTTGTGAAAGGATAGCGGACAATTATCAATAAAAGATTATCGTCTAAAGTATTAGGAAAATCAAGGGGTTGCGGAGGGGAAAGGTTACTGAATGGTTAACAGTCATGGAATCCCCTCTCCCTGAGGGTTGCGGAGGCTTGGCGCTTCTATAGCGCCTAGCCGTAGCTGGGTGAGGGTTTACGGTGCCCAATTGTCTACACCGTAAACCCTCACCCACTCAGCTATGGCTTTTCCAAGAGGAAAAGCCAAGCTTCGTTGTCCTCTCCCTCAGGGAGAGGGAAGAAAGTTATTACGCCGCCCGCTTCTCCTCCCTGCCCGTCTTCGGCTCCTTGCCGGAGGCGTTGCAGAGGATATTATAGAGCTTGCCGATGTCGCTCGACATGAAGGTCGCGCCGAGCAGGTCGCCGTGGTCGTTGGCGATGGCCTGTTCGTAGACTTCCTCGTACTGACGGATGAAGCGCTGGACGTAGCTGCGGAACTCGCTGTCGTTCGCGAACTTCGCGCGAATCCGCTCAAGCGGCAGGTTGTCGCCCATCTGCGCGAGGCGGCGGGTGAAGGCGGAAGTATCGCCCTTCTGGAACGCTTTCCAGGTTTTCTCCGGCACCTCGCCTTCCTGCATGCGGGTGAGGTCGACGGACAGCGAATGCAGGCTTTCGACGATGAACTTCGCCGAGCCCATGAAGGCGTTGCGTTGTGTGCGCCATTCTTCCTTGCGGATCCTGTCGGTGTGGTGGGCGGCGTCCTGCACGGCCTTGAACAGCGCGCTCGACTGCTTGCTGAAGGCGGATGAGGCTTCGTCCGCGGCCTTGATCGCGGAAGCCGAAACCGTCAGCAGGCGATCCGATTCCTCCGCAAGACCGTCGCGGGAGAGGTCGATGCTGGAAACAACCGCGCTCGCGGCGGAGCCGATCTCGTCCAGCTTGCCGGAGAGTTTCTGCAGCGCCTTCGCGACCAGTTCCACGGATTCCGCCGACGCTTCGGCGACGACGCCCGCCTGTTTCTTGAGTTCGCCGGTATAGTCTTTGGAAACGCGCAGCGCGGCGTTCATCTGTTCGCCAACCTCGCGCGTCTTCATGGCGAAACCGTCGCCGGTCTTGCGCAGTTCGGCGAGGGTTTCTTTCGACGCCTGCAACAGGTCACCGGATTCCTCGCGCACTTTCTTCACAAGATCTTCGGTCAGCATCAGCGTTTTTGACGAAGCGATGTTCAGGCTTTCGCTTTCCTCGCGCGCCTTGCCGCCGGCCGCGTCAAAGCGCTCGACAGCGCGTTCCGCCGTGTCGTCGATATGCCGCGCCGAGCGGCTCAGTTCCTGACCGACATCGGCTATCTGGGCGAGCGCCTGCCCGACGGATTCGGAGAGTTCGTGGAACTGCTCGTTGATCGCGCGCTGGATGTTCTCGATTTTGAGAAGCGCCTGGTCAGTTATGAGGTGGATGTCGGAAGACTGGTCGCGCATCGACGCCCGGATATCCTCCATCTTTTCACTCGCCGATATCGAGGCGCGCTCGATATCCTCGACGCGCTCCTGCATATGGTCGCTCGATGATTTGAGGATCGCGGCAGCCTTGTCCGCGCCTTCGCGCAGGTTTTCCAGCCGCTCGTCGAACACGACGCCGATTTCCTTCAGGCGGCCGAGGTTGCTGGTGGCGGAGGTTTCAAAGCCCGCATGCAGCTGTTCGAATTTCTCCTGCGCTTCCGTCGCCCTTTCAAGGGCGCTGGTGAAGATCGGCTCGAAGCCGCCTGCCGTGGATTCAAGGGCTTCGATGACGGTTTTGACCGCGCCGGTCGCTATATCGCTGCGGGTTGCGATCTTGCCGGTTGCATCGTCGAGATTTTCATCGAGCGCCCGCAGGTCGCCGATAGCCCGCGCCGTTTCCTCGCCGATTTCCTTGCAGCGCGCCGCGATCTGGCCTTCGAGACTGGCAACGTCGCCGACCGCCCCTTCGGACAGTTCGTTCAGCCGCGCGGCCTGCGCTTCGAGCGCGTCCCTGACCTTACCGATATCGGCGAGCGAGCGCACTACCCCGGTTTCCAGTTCGGTTTTCTGCTCCCTCATCTGCTCGTTCATGCTGCGCGCGTGACCGGCGATCTGCCCGGCGAGGGTTGATATTTCCTGCGCCTGACCGCGCAGGATGTTGCGGATATGCTCCGCCCCTTCGCGCGCTTTATCGCTCGCCTCGTGCAGGTCGGCGACGCGGCGGCCGAGGGTTTCCTCGATCTGAAGGTGCCGGTTGCCGGCCTCGGCCACGGCTGCGTTCATGCCGCGCAGAGGCTCTTCCAGCGCCGATTGCACGGCGCGAACGCGCTCAACCATTGTGGCGGAGGAAACATTGATTTTCTCCGACTGCTCCTCGACGGCGGCGGAGAGCTTTTCCACCTGCGCGTCCGACAGGCTGGCCGCCTGTTCGATCTGGGCGCGGCTTTGCTCCAGCATCGTCACGATGGCCCTGATGTGCTCGATGTTGCCTTCGCCGGCCTTGTTGAGTTGCTCGATATTGTCTTTCGTTGCATTGATAAGCTGCTCGGCCTGATCTTTTGCGGACTGGGTCGCTTTTTCGAGCGAGCCGATGGAACGGCGCACCGCGCCGCTGATCGATTCAGCGCCCGCCAGCGCCTCGCCCAGCTTGCTCGCCGCGGAAACGCCCGCTTCCTCGATCTGCTCGGCTTCCTTCGTGATGCTGCCGACGGTTTCACGCAGCCGGTCGGCCTGACCGCCGAGGCGCTCTTCCAGATCGCCGGTGCGTGTGACCATGTAATCGGCAGCATCGTTGAGATTGCCGATGCTGGCGTTGATGGTGTCCGCGATGCGGTCGGCCTGACGCGCGACTTCTTCCGCGCCGCTGTCGAGCGCTTCGCGGTGCTCCTGGATGCTCTGCGTGGATTTCGCCATCGACTCCAGCGTACGGTTCGCCACTTCTTCAAGGCTGCCGATCTGGCTTTCGACGGTTTCGGCAAGGCGGCTGGTTTCGGCGGAGACATGGTCCGCCGCGCCCGAGAGGCCGGTAATATGCTTGTCGAAATCGCCGCTCAGCCCGGCAAGGCGTTCGGCCACGCTGTCGACCGCCTTGTTGAGGCTTTCGAAGCTGCCGGAAAGATGTTCCTCGATAGCGCCGGTTTTTTCGCCGGCGGCATCCGCCGCTTCAAGAATTTTATCGGCGCCGCGGCCCATAGCGGATTCAATTTCCGCGGCCCGTTCGAGAATTGAAAGCGTCGCCTGATCCCAGGCCTCGGCCCCGGCTTGCGATTTTTCGCCGATGCCTGCCGTGCACTGCTCGATCTCCTCGGTCAGGACGGTGAGTTTCTGCGCTTTTTCGTGCAGGGAGTCCGCGAGGCGCTCGATATGGAATTCGGTTTTTTTGGAAATGCCGACGAAGTCGCGCACTTCCGTGCGCAGGCTTTGGCGCGCGCGGCTGATGGCCTTGATGACGGCTTTAGAGGAGGATGAAAGATCGGCGGCCTGCTGGCAAAGGCGCTCGATGTCCTTGCTGACGCGGTTCGCGCGTTCTTCGGACGGGAAGATGATGGATTGCAGTTCCGCGCGCAGCGCTTCGGAATAACGCTGTACGTCCGCGCCGCGCATCGCGTGGCCGATGGCGAGCCACAACAGGGCGACGGGCGCGAGGATGCCGGCCAACATGCCGCCAAGCTGCGATGGCGCCATCGCGGCAAGGCCCGCGATGCCGTAATTCTGAAGCCCGTAATTCAGGCCGTACGCGAGCCACAAAGCCGTGAGGCCGCCGGCGGCGTAGCCGAGAACGATCTGCCACACGGGTCTTTTAACCGGCGCTGCGTTGGCGGGGGTCAGTATCAGGACCGGCTCGTCGTCGGTCTCCGGCTCGTCATTATATTCGGGTTCGCCGCGGGACGCGCGTACGGACAGCGCGGGCATGTCGCTTTCATCGGGGGCAGGCGCCGCCGTGATGCGCAAATGACGCAGGCCGGAGGATTTCTCTTTCAGTTCCTCGACTTTTTTCGCCGTCATTTCCGGAATGCGGCTTGCCTGTTTGTCGGCAAGAGTACCGGTCTTCTGCCCGTCCTGCTCCTTTTTCGCTTCTTCGCCTGTTTTGGCTTTGTCGTTACGGATGACGGATGATGGCTTCATGACGGTTGCTCCCCGCATTCAGTGATGGTTTACAAGTCTGGAAAGGAGGCATTTCTACACAGGAGCAGCTGGGGCATCAATACGCGTTTTCCGGCGAGTCGGAAGCGCATCTGTGGATAACCGCGCAGGGCGCGGAACTCATGCCCGAAACGGTTTTTCTAAAATGCTGTGGATGAAATTGTATAAGTTTTACTGTTCGCAGATCGGATTGGAAACCGGGTGCGAGGGGTAGATGGTCGAGGCCCATTTTTTCAGGGTGTCGTGATCCATGGTGGAGGCCTTGAAGATCCTGCCCGCGTAGCGGTTGCAGAACTGGTCGGGTTTCATGCGGGCGGCGCTGTTGGCGATGTTGTTGGCCAGCAGCGTACGCAGCGTATTGAGCGACGCTTCCGGGTCGCGGTCGCCGCGGCGCTTGAAGTAGGACAGCATCTGGTTCTCATAGGCGGCGAAGATATCGATGTTTTCTTTCGTGAACTCGTTGTACTCGCTGTACAGGTTGGTGCCGTCGGTGAAGCGCATCTTGATGCAGTTGAGGCCGATGACCATCAGTTCGCTGTGGATGCGGAGCCCCTGCTCGGCTTCAGCTTCGGCCTGCGTGTAACAGGAGGAAGCGGCCAGGGCGCCGCCTGTTGACAGCATCAGGGCCAGAACTGTGGATAAGATTGTTTTTTTCATTTTTTTCATGCCGCTACCGGTGTTTTCAAAGGTTCGCCCCTAAAGTGCGCCCGGATATTTTCAATGACGAGATGCGCCATCTTACCACGGGTTTCGGCTGTTGCGCTGCCGATATGTGGCAAAAGGACAACATTGTCCATAGAAAAAAGTGCTTCGGGCACGTACGGTTCGTTGTCATAGACGTCAAGCCCCGCGCCCGCAATAGATTTATTGCGCAGGGCGACCAGCAAGGCTTCTTCATCGACAATGGAACCGCGTCCCACATTAATCAAAAATCCGTCCGGGCCAAGCGCTTTTAGTATGTCCGCGTTCACCATATGCCGCGTTTCCGCTCCGCCCGGGCAGGACAGGACAAGGAAATCAGATGCTTGCGCCATTTCCAGAAGCTGTGGATAAAACCGGTAAGCGGCGCCCTTGTCACGCGGGCCGTGATAGACAACCGTCATGCCGAAAACCTCCGCCCTTGCGGCGACAGCCGCGCCGATAGCGCCAAGGCCGACGATTCCCACAGTTTTATCCGCAAGACTGACCCCAAGCGGCAACGGACCATTCGGCCATTTGCTGACGCGGACATAGGCGTCGCCCTCGACGATGCGGCGGGCAAGGCAGAGAATGAGCGCCATGGCGGCGTCGGCGGTATCCTGCGCCGTTACGCCGGGCGTATTGGTGACGGCGATGCCGCGTTCGCGGGCGGCGTCCAGATCGACATTGTCCGTGCCTACGGCAAAAACGCCGATGATTTCAAGGTTGGGCAGCGCCTCGATCAGTTTGCGGCTGACCGTACGCCCCGGCCCCGCGACGATGGCGACAATGTCGTTCTGGCGCTGCTGGATCGCGGCCTGGGGGTCTTTTTCCTTCCACAGGCGCAGGATGGCGAATTCCGATTCGAGAGGCTCCAGCCCCGCGGGAAGAATATTGCTCAGCGCCAGAATGGTTCGGGCCATATGCCTTGCCGTTTAATCTTGATTAGCTGCCGTTATTCATGGTTTATAACGCCCTATGAGCGCGAACACCAAGCATAAAAAGCTTTTCATCAAAACCTGGGGCTGCCAGATGAATGTCTATGACAGCAACCGGATGGCGGACGTGCTCGCCCCGCTTGGGTATAAGCCTGTGGACGGGCCTGAGGATGCCGACATGATTATCCTCAATACCTGCCATATCCGCGAAAAGGCGACCGACAAGGTTTTCTCCGAACTCGGGCGCATGAAGGCCCATATGGAGGAGAAGAAGGCGAAGGGCGGACGGACGCTGATGGCCGTTGCGGGATGCGTCGCGCAGGCCGAGGGCGATTTCATCATGCAGCGCGCGCCGTATGTGGACATGGTGTTCGGCCCGCAGATTTATCACGAACTGCCACAGATGGTGATGAAGGCGACCGGCGAGCGGGTCGTCAATACGGACATGCCCGCCGAGTCAAAATTCGACCACCTGCCGCAGGAGAACGACAATCAGGGCGTCACCGCTTTCCTTTCGGTGCAGGAAGGCTGCGACAAGTTCTGCACGTTCTGCGTCGTTCCCTATACGCGTGGCGCGGAATTTTCCCGTTCCGTCAACGGCATCATCGAGGAAGCGAAGAAACTGGTTGAAGCGGGAGCGAAAGAAATCACCCTGCTCGGCCAGAACGTCAATGCCTATCACGGCGCGGGGCCGGACGGCGGCACGTACGGGCTTGGGCGGCTGATCGAGGCCGTCGCCGCCGTCGACGGGGTGGAGCGCATTCGCTACACAACCTCCCACCCGCTTGATATGCAGCAGGATCTTATCGATGCCCACAGGGATATTCCCAAACTTATGCCCTTCATGCACCTGCCGGTGCAGAGCGGGTCAGACAAGGTTCTGAAAGCCATGAACCGCAAGCACAGCGCCGAGTCGTACAGGGAAATTATCGCCAGCGTCCGCAAGGCGCGGCCAGATATCGCCATGTCGTCCGACTTCATCGTCGGCTTTCCCGGCGAAACGGAGGAGGATTTCGAGGCGACGCTGCAACTGATACGGGGCGTCACCTACGCCTTCGCCTATTCCTTCAAGTACAGCCCCCGCCCCGGCACCCCGGCGGCGAACATGCAGGAGCAGATCCATGAGAAGGTCAAGACCGAGCGCATCCAGAGGTTGCAGGCGCTGCTTAACGAGCAGCAGGTCGCGTTCAATGAAAGCACAGTCGGCAAGGTGATGCCGGTGCTGTTTGACCGTAAAGGCGCAAAAGACGGGCAATTGCATGGGCGTACGCCTTATAATCAAGCCATTCACGTCAACGGCCACGAGCGCCTGTATGGACAAATTATGGACGTTACCGTAACGGATGCCCGCGCCAATTCCCTGGCGGGCGAAATCGCCATGACAGAGCAGGTTTTGACGGGCTGAACGGGCTGATTTCCACAGGACTTTCCCCTTGAAAAAACATATGGAAAAATAATAAACATTATGTTAAGGCTGTGTCAGTGTAAAATTTTTACCCTGAAAAGAGTTGAAATATGTCATCCGATAGAAACCAAATATACATGGAAATCCCTCAAGGAATGAAGTCCGCTGCGATTTTCGGTCCGCAAAACTGTTACCTTGACAGGGTTCTTTCCGCTGTCGGCAAAACTGTTAAAGTAACCCAGATCCGTCAGGAATTGTATATCGATGGCGGTAACGGCAAGCAAAGACGACAAACGAGAAATGTAATCAATGCTCTAATTAATATGTCCAAAGGCGGGGTAGAAATTACCAACGGCATACTAACCGATGTAATGAAATCTGTGCTTGGAAACAGACGCGAAGGAATGGCTGCCAATCAGAACGATATTAATTCCGCTATCGACCTTACCGGTGCGTTTAACGATCCCGTGTTGACGATGAAAAACGGCGTGAAGGTTGCGCCGCTCAATGAATCGCAGCAGGAATACGCACGCAAAATCCAGACGAGCGATGTTGTTTTCGGCATCGGTCCGGCGGGAACAGGGAAAACCTATCTCGCCGTTGCGTTTGCCGTTCATGCCATGCAGAACGACCCGAACATCGAAAAAATCGTTATTACGCGGCCTGTGGTGGAAGCCGGTGAAAAGCTGGGGTTTTTGCCAGGCAGCATGAAAGAGAAAATCGACCCGTATATGCAACCTATTTATGATGCGCTTGAAGAGTTGATGGATCCGAGGCAGGTCGAGGCTCTAATAGCATCGAAGAAAATCGAGATAGTGCCACTGGCTTTCATGCGAGGCCGTACTCTTAAAAATGCAATCATGATACTTGATGAAGCCCAGAATACGACTCCGGGACAAATGAAGATGTTTGTTACCCGTCCGGGCAAAAACAGCAGAATTATTGTAACCGGCGATGAATCGCAGAATGACCTTCCCCCGGGTGCGAAATCCGGGCTTACGGATATTCTGGAGCGCATAAGATGGAAAAATCCTGAAAGCGTGGCCGTCCTTAAATTTGCCCCCGCTGATGTTGAAAGAAGCAAAGTGGCCGCTTGTATGGTTGGGCTTTACGAAGAGGAAGAAAGCAAGCTTCCCGCACCGGCTCCCGGCTGAAAGACATAAAATTTCGTCCTATATTGCCTGTTAACGGTTATTCTGTGATAATTAAAGAAACAGGCAGTGAGGTCTGAAATTACTAGGAAAATCGCCCCGGAACGTATGATTTTCGAGGACAACCGGCTGGTTCCCGTGCTTTACGGGGAACGCAATTCCCATCTTCATAAAATCGAAAAAGCCCTCCGCGTCCAGATTACGGACCGGGGAAACGAGGTTATTATCAGCGGCGAGGGTGCGGATAACGCCCGCCAGATACTCGAAGCCCTGTGGGCGAAACTTCAGCAGGGGCAGGTCATCGACGACCACACCGTGGATTCCGCGCTGCGGTTTTTCGAGGAGCATAAGCATTCCCGAAGAGCGAGCGACAAAAACGGCAATGGCATGCGCGCTTTTTCCGAATCCGATGTCCGGATCGAGACGCAGAAAAAGAAAATCATGCCGCGTACGCCGCTGCAGGCCGCGTATATCCAGGCGATGCGCGATAACAAGCTGACATTCGGCCTCGGCCCCGCGGGCACAGGCAAGACGTACATCGCCGTGGCGATGGCGGTTTCGATGCTGGAACAGGGCCGCGTCGAGCGCATAATCCTGAGCCGTCCGGCCGTCGAGGCCGGCGAGCGCCTCGGCTTTCTGCCCGGCGAGATGAAAGAGAAAATGGATCCGTACATGCGCCCGCTGTACGACGCGCTTCACGACACGATGGCGGCGGACAAGATGCAGAAGAAGCTTGCGACCGATGAGATCGAGATCGCCCCCCTCGCCTTCATGCGCGGGCGTACGCTGAACAACGCCTTTGTCATTCTCGACGAAGCGCAGAACGCGACCGGGATGCAGATGCTGATGTTCCTGACGCGCATGGGCGAGAATTCGCACATGGTGGTCACGGGCGACCCCAGCCAGACGGACCTGCCCGACGGCAGCCGCTCGGGGCTGACCGAGGCTATGGACACGCTTCTGGACGTCGAAGGCATCGGGTTCATCCGCTTCACGACGCGGGACGTCGTGCGGGACAGACTTGTCGCCAAGATCATCGACGCCTACGATTCAAAAAACAAAAGGTTCTGACCATTCTTCTCGAAATCGATATAGCGACGGAAAGTCCCGCGTGGAACGGCTGCGCTTTTGACATAGAGGCCTCCGTGGACAGCGCCGTGCGGGCAGCCCTAAAGCAAAGCGGGTTTCAGAAAACGCTTGCGGGCAAGAATGCAGAAATCAGCGTCGTGCTGTGCGACGATGAGTTCATCCGGACACTGAACCGCGACTACCGTCAGAAAGACAAGCCCACCAATGTTCTTTCATTTCCCCAGACCGATTTCAGGAAAGGGGAAAAGCCCGGAAACCCCGCGCCGCTGGGGGATCTGATACTTGCATATCCCACTATCGCCCGGGAGGCGGAGGAGCAAAAGAAAAGCTTTCAGTCCCACTTCACACACCTTATAGTGCATGGCACCCTGCATTTACTGGGTTATGACCATGAAACTGCGGACGAGGCGGAAGAGATGGAAGGTATTGAAATCATTGCATTAAAGGAGCTTGGCATTGAAAATCCTTATTCAGATGCCGATTTCATGCGATAATGGCTAGAAGCATAATGTTCAAAATGAGCGAAGCAAAAGAAGATCCCGACGATCCTTCGAGTAGAATGCAAAATGCGCCGGCTGAAGGAAACGGGGCGGCGCATTCATCCCCTGTGAAAGTCACCCTTGGCGGTCACGAGGCCAGCGGGCTTTTCAGCTGGGTACGGAATATCGTCAAAAGCAAGAACGATCCTTCGTTGCGCGAAACAATCGAGGAATTCATAGACGCCGCCGAAAACGGCGAGAAGGAGATTACCTCCGTCTCGATGCATGAGCGCGCGCTGATTTCGAATATTCTCAAGATGCGCGATCACACGGCCGTCGATGTGATGATCCCGCGCGCGGATATTTTCGCGATCGATATCAGCACCTCGGAGAAGGAACTGCTGTCGCTGCTGTCGGAAAAACAATACAGCCGGATCCCGGTTTACCGCGATTCGCTCGACGATGTTATCGGCACGATCCATATCAAAGATATTCTGAGCCATCTCGCCAAAGGCATGAGGATCGATATAGAAGACCTGATCCGGGATGTGCCGATCGTGTCCCCTTCCATGCCGGTTCTCGACCTTCTGCTGATGATGAAGCAACTTCGTAAACATATGGCGCTGGTCGTCGATGAATTCGGCGGCATAGACGGACTGGTCACCATCAACGATGTGATCGAATCCATCGTCGGCGCAATCGAGGATGAGTACGATCAGGACGACGAACCGCAGGTCATTGAAAATCCCGATGGGACGGTACTGGCCGACGCGCGCTTTGATATTGAGACGTTCGAGGCAAAATACGGCGCGCTTCTTAGTGAAGAAGAGCGCGAGGATATCGACACGCTGGGCGGCCTGGTCTTCGCCATCGCCGGGCGCGTTCCCGCGCGCGGGGAAATCCTGACCCATTCGTCGGGAATGGTCTTTGAAGTCGTCGACGCCGATCCGCGGCGCGTCAATCGTATCCTGATTAAAAATATTCCCTTGCGTTAATCGCGGGCTTTACCAAAGATGCTTTTCATGTGAAAGCGGGAATCTTGCCGGATACCCGCTTTCGTGAGGAAAGCTGGGAGATGCCTGTCTCGTTAATAGCAAATATCGCTGATAAAATGTCAGCCTGGCCGCGTATCGCTAAAGCCCTGGCTGCCCTGTCGGCCGGGGCCGTCATGGTTCCGGCGATGCCGCCATCATGCATATGGCCCACGCTTTTTGCGGGGCTGAGCGTTTTTTACATTCTGCTTTCATCTTTGAAACGGGCGCGGGCCGGATTTGTTTACGGCTGGCTTTTCGGGTTCGGGTATTTTGCCTGCGGGCTGAGCTGGATCGCGAATGCGCTGCTGGTCGAGGGAAATCAGTTCGCATGGTTCTGGCCGTTCGCCGTCGCGGGGCTGCCCGCGCTTCTGGCTTTTTTCACTGCTTCCGCCGCCGCCCTTGCCGTTCGGTTTGGTAAATTGACGACATTGGGCGGATGGCTGCTTTTTATTTTCCTGACGATGGGATTCGAGTGGCTGCGTGGACACATATTTACCGGCTTTCCATGGAATCTTTACGGATATGCATGGGCGGAAATGCTGCCGGCGGCGCAGCTTGTTTCCATCGGGGGTATTTACTGGCTCTCGCTGCTTACCTGCTTGTGGGCTTCCCTTCCCGGTTTTTTGACCGTCTGGAAAAGGCGCACATTTGTAAAAGCGGTTCTTTTCTGCGCGATAACAGTTGTGATGGCGGGCGGGTGGCTTTACGGGCATCTGCGGCTGAAAGCGCATCCGATGCAGTTGCGCCATGATGTGGCGATCAGGCTGGTGCAGCCGAACATACCGCAGGAAGACAAGTGGGATCCGAAGAAGAGCGCGCAAAATCTTGACAGGCTTCTTCTGCTGTCGGATGCGCGGCGGGTCAACGATCTTGTCACGACGATCATCGTGTGGCCTGAAACCGCGATATCGGATTATCTGCTGCAGGACACCGCCGCTTCCGCCGCGATCAAGGCGGTGCTGTCAGGATATGAGAGCCCCGTTTACCTGCTATCGGGCGCCATGCGCTATGAGAAGCTCGCGGACGGGAGCAAAAAATATTTTAATAGTCTCATGCTGTTTGACAACCGGCTTAATCCCCTTGCCGCTTACGATAAGTCGCACCTCGTCCCGTTCGGGGAATATATTCCGTTCCAGAAGCATATTCCGCTCAAGCCGTTCGTGAAGTTTTCGGGATTTGAACAGGGCGGCGGGCCGCAGAGCATTTCCATTCCGGGAATCGCCGGCGCTTTCAGCCCTCTTGTCTGTTACGAGATCATATTTCCGGGCGCGGTGACGGACAGGAAAGACAGGCCCGGTTTCATCGTCAACGTCACCAACGATTCATGGTACGGCGACAGCGCCGGACCGCATCAGCATTTTGCCAAGACGCAGTTCCGGGCCATCGAGGAAGGCGTGCCGGTGGTGCGTTCCGCCAATACCGGAATTTCAGGGGTGATCGGCCCGCTGGGGCGAATCGTGCATAAGGAGAATCTGTTCACGGAAGGGGGTAATAATGTTGCTTTGCCGCAAAATATTTCTCCCGCGCCCCTTTATGCCCGCTTCGGAGACATTATATTTTTAGTAAGCATGGGAACTATTTTAGCGCTTTCACTGTTATTACAGCGGGTAGCGCGTAATAAGGAAATCCATGAAAAATAAATGAGTATACTGGAAAACATAGTATTGCATACATATGTAATACTTTGATAGATATCTAAAACGGATATACAAGTTATAGGTTATAGGGTAAATATGGCAAGAGGTGATGGAATTCCTAACCCTGTCGATGTTCATGTCGGGGAGCGGTTGCGGGCCCGCCGCGCCCTGCTTGGCATGACCCAGGAGAAGCTTGCCGAAGCCGTCAGCCTTACTTTCCAGCAAATCCAGAAATATGAGCGCGGCACCAACCGGGTCAGCGCAAGCCGGCTGTGGCAGTTCAGTAAAGTGCTGAAAGTGTCGATTGCCTACTTTTTTGAAGGCTACAGCGAGAAGCCGGGCGCCAAAGCGGCCGCCTACGGGATGTCCGATACCGGTCAGGAAGGCTTTTCCAGCGAGGCTGACCTCATGGACAAGAAAGAAACCCTCGCGCTGATACGCGAATACTATTCCATTCCCGATCCCAAGCTCCGCCGCGATCTGTTCAAGATGATCAAGACCATGGCCGCCAGCATGCGCGGCGACGGAAAATAATTCAGGAAAGCATGTTTTATCCCCTTGCCCGGCCATTCAATTGTGCTAGGCTCATAGTTTATCCATAAACAAAAGCAAGTGAATGAGCCATGAAGACGATGACAAAAGAAAAACCTGCCTTTGCGCAAACCCACCACCAAGAACATACCGCCCTAAAAGATTACATTTTCACCAGTGAGTCCGTTGCCGAAGGGCATCCCGACAAACTGTGCGACCAGGTTTCGGACGCCGTCCTCGATCACTACATGACGAAGGATGAAAACTGCCGCGCCGCGATCGAGTGCGTGGCGACCACCGACTATCTCGGAATCTTCGGCGAGACGCGCGGCCCCGCCAGCATCACGCATGACGATCTGGAACAGATCGCCCGCAAGCAGGTCAAGGACATCGGCTACGAGCAGGAAGGCTTTCACTGGAAGAACATCAAAGTCGACGTCAAGGTGCACAAGCAATCCGCCGATATCGCGATGGGCGTCGACAGCGAAGGCGCCGGCGACCAGGGCATCATGTTCGGTTACGCCTGCCGCGAAACCCCTGCCCTGATGCCCGCGGCCATTCACTTTTCGCATGAAATTCTGCGCTCGCTCGCGGAAGCGCGCCACTCGGGCGCTCTTTCCAAGCTGGGCCCCGACGCCAAATCGCAGGTTTCCCTCGAATATCGCAACGGCAAGCCGGTGCGCGCGACGTCCATCGTCGTGTCGACCCAGCATGACGAGAGCGTATCGCAGAAGGAAGTCCGCGAAATGGTCCGCCCGCACGTCATGGAAGTCCTGCCGGAAGGCTGGATGTGCCCGGAAAACGAATTCTACGTCAACCCGACCGGACGTTTCGTTATCGGCGGCCCCGTCGGCGACTGCGGACTGACAGGACGCAAGATCATCGTCGACACCTACGGCGGCTCCTGCCCGCACGGCGGCGGCGCGTTCTCCGGCAAAGACCCGACGAAAGTCGACCGTTCGGCTGCGTATGCCGCGCGCTATGTCGCGAAGAACATCGTGGCGGCGGAATACGCCGAAAGATGCACGATGCAGCTTTCCTACGCCATCGGCGTCGCCAAGCCCTTGTCGATCTACGTCAACACGCACGGCACGGGCACGGTGCCCGAAGCTGTGCTGGTCAGCGCGATCCAGAAGATCATCGACCTCAGCCCGAAAGGCATCCAGAAACATCTCAAGCTGCGCCGGCCGATTTATGCCCGCACGGCGAAGTACGGCCATTTCGGCCGCGCGCCGGAAGCTGATGGCGGCTTCTCATGGGAGAAGCTGGATCTGGTCGACGCGCTGCACAAGGCCATTGGCTAATTAAATCCTCGTTTCCTACACTAAAAAAATTCCCTCCCCCTAGGGGGAGGGTTAGGGTGGGGGTTTAAGGTGCCGGGAAATATTTCAACACCATAAACCCTCCCCCCTGCCCCCTCCCTCAGGGAGGGGGAGCAGAAGGGGCTTTGAATGATTTCCGACAGACCGCAAAAACGGGTCTATGGACGCAGGCTTGGCCGTCCACTGAAACGGGAACGCGCGGACGTTCTTGAAACATTGCTGCCCCGGCTTGAAATTCCGATGGAGCGTTTGACCGAAAAAGCCGATCTCGCGCCGGAAGAAATTTTTGGATTCAACCCCCCTGCCCTGTGGCTGGAAATCGGTTTCGGCAACGGCGAGCATCTCGCGGCGCTGATGGAAAAACATCCGCGGGACGGTTTTATCGGGGCGGAGCCTTTCATCAACGGCATGGCCGCGTTTCTTAAAATTATCAAAGAGCATCCCCATGACCGGGTCAGGGTGCTGATGGACGATGCGATGTTGATCGTCAATTCGCTCGCCGATACGAGCCTTGATGGAATTTATGTCCTGAACCCCGACCCGTGGCATAAAAAGCGGCACCACAAGCGGCGCATCGTCAGCCGGAAAAATCTCGACGCCTTCGCCCGCGTTCTCAAGCCCGGCGGAACGCTCATCATGTCCACCGACGTTCCGGACCTTGCCGAATGGATGGTGACGCAGGCAGCAATGCATCCTTCATTTGAATGGACGGCGGAGAAGGCCGACGACTGGCGGCAAACCCCTTCTGGCTGGATCACCACCCGTTATGAAGAAAAGGGGGCCAAGGGTGCGAAACGGATGGCCTATTTTATATTCAGGCGGGTTTAAGAATTCCTTCCTTAATTCCCTCTTTGTATATCTCCTTCGATATCCCTACGATACGCTCGCTATTGCCGGTTCCCCCGGAAACGGTAAGAGGCGCGCATTCAAGAAAAACTCTAAGAAGATAATTTTTTCCCGCCTTATTAACGGCAACGCTATCTATGCCATAACGTACTTCAAGCAAGCTTGCAGCGGCATCCCACATTAATGAAACAGGATCTTGACCCATGCCCCAACCTTTCGCATTCACCATGTTGCAAGCAGATCTGAAACAGGCCTCCAGATTTTTAACGTTTTCGCTTACTTTCTTTTTGTCTTTTGCCATTTTTACTAAATTTCCATTTATTATTAATTTAATACTGCCGTCTTTATTAGCCATATTTTTTATTATGTCCACAAAAAACGTCTTGGCTTTAAGTATTTAAGACTTGCTTTCCGCCCCGGAAATCCCTATATTCCCCTCAAAACCCGGAATTGATAAGGGTGGGCTCATGAAAAGAGGCCCGCCTTTTTTGTTGCCGGAAGCGGAAAATATATGAAACTGAATGCAATAGAACGCAAAATCGCTTCGCTGGTGCAGCCTGTCATACAGGACAAGGGCTTTGAGCTGGTCGGCGTCACCCTGCAGGGCGCCATTCTGCAGATCATGGCGGAGAACCCGCAGACCCGCAATCTGGGGGTGGACGAATGCGCGGCGCTGAGCCGGGAGATTTCGAGCATTCTTGAGGTGGAAGACCCGATCAAGGGCCATTACCGGCTGGAAGTCAGTTCCCCCGGCATAGACAGGCCGCTGACAAGGCCACAGGATTTCGCCGATTTTGAGGGGTTCGAGGCAAAAGTCGAGATCAATCCTCCCATGGAAGGACAAAAAAGATTCCGGGGCCGTTTGAAAGGCGCCGACGACAACGAAGTTTTACTGGAAACCGATACGGGGCTGGTGCATCTTCCGTTCGACGCGATCGAGAAGGCGAAGCTGGTCCTGACAGATGAACTGATAAAGAAAACAACAAGGTCAATTAAGAAAGAAGCTTGAACGAGGAAACAAATGACTGAACTTTTGCAAGTAGCCGATGCCGTAGCGCGTGAAAAGAATATCGACCGGGACATCGTTCTCGAAGCGATGGAGGAAGCCATCCAGAAAGCGGGCCGCTCCAAATACGGCCACGATCACGATATCCGCGCGCATATCGACCGCAAGAACGGCGCCATCGACCTGAAGCGTTACCGCGAGGTCGTGGAAGTGCTGGAAGACGAGGCGAAGCAGCTTACCGTCGCCGAAGCCCGCCGCATCAAGAAAGACGCCGAGCTTGGCGAATTCCTGATCGACACCCTCCCCCCGCTCGATTTCGGGCGCATCGCGGCGCAGACGGCGAAGCAGGTCATCGTGCAGAAAGTGCGCGAGGCCGAGCGCGAGCGCCAGTTCCTCGAGTTCAAGGATCGCGTCGGCGAAATGATCAACGGCGCCGTCAAGCGCGTCGAATACGGCAACGCGACCGTCGATATCGGTGGCCGGGCGGAAGCCATGTTGCGCCGGGACGAGTGCCTGCCGCGCGAGCATTTCAAGAACGGCGACCGCGTACGCGCCTATATCTATGACGTACGCCAGGAGCCGCGCGGGCCGCAGATTTTCCTGTCGCGTACGCGTCCTGACTTCATGAAAAAACTGTTCACGCAGGAAGTGCCGGAAATTTATGACGGCATCATCGAGATCAAATCCGTCGCCCGCGATCCGGGCAGCCGCGCGAAAATCGCGGTGCGATCCAGGGACAGTTCCATTGATCCGGTCGGCGCGTGCGTCGGCATGCGCGGCAGCCGCGTTCAGGCCGTTGTTAACGAGCTTCAGGGCGAGAAAATCGACATCGTGCCGTGGACCGACGATATCGCGGCCTTCACGGTCAACGCTCTTGCCCCCGCGGAAGTCGCGAAAGTCGTTCTCGATGAGGGAAGCAAGCGCATGGAAGTCGTCGTTCCCGACGAGCAGCTCAGCCTTGCCATCGGCCGGCGCGGCCAGAACGTGCGCCTTGCCTCCATCCTGACCGGCTGGGATATCGACATCCTGACGGAAGAGGAAGAGTCGACCCGCCGGGCGGAAGAGTTCAAGAAACGCTCCACCCTGTTCATTTCAGCGATGGACGTTGACGAAGTTATTGCGCACCTGCTCGTGGCCGAGGGCTTCAGCAGCATCCAGGAAATCGCGGAGACGCCGATTTCGGAACTCAACAATATCCAGGGCTTCGAGGAGGAAATCTCCACCGAGTTGCAAAACCGCGCCAAAGCGTGGCTGGAAGAGCAGCACAAGGTACTGCGCGAGCGCCAGAAAGAGCTCGGCATCACGGACGACCTGGTTGAATTCGAAGGCCTTACGCCCGATCTTATTATCAAGCTTGGCGAGAACAACGTTAAAACCCTCGACGATCTGGCCGATCTCGCCGCAGACGAACTGGTCGAGATTCTGGGCGCGGAGCAGATGGCCGTATCCGATGCGGAGAAGCACATTATGAGGGCACGGGCCCACTGGTTTGAGGACGAAGCCACGGAAGAAGCAGGGGCTCCTGCCGAAGAATTCAGAGCTGAAGCCGCCAGCAATGCCTAACCATGAACAGCATAAATTTAAAAGGACAGCTGATGAGCGAAGCACAGGACAAGGAAAAAGACGAGAAGAAGACGCTCAGCCTCGGTAAAGGCACGCTGAGCATCAAACCCGGCAGCGGCGGCGGCGGGCGTTCCTCCGTCCAGAATATTTCGCAGGGCCGCGGCAAGACCGTGGCGGTGGAAGTGCGCCGCAAGCGCGGTCCCGCCGGCGCATCCGAGGGACAAGACGGGCAGAGCGAACTTCACCAGTTGACCTCCGAAGAGCGCGAAGCCCGCATGCGGGCGCTGAAGGAAGCCGAAGAAGCGGCGCAGCGCAAAAAAGAGGAAGAGAAAAACGCTCCTCCCAAAGATACAAAAACAAGAGAAGCCGACAACAAAAAGGCGAAGCAGGAAGAAGAACATCGGCAGAAAGAGCTGGCCGAACTCCAGAAGATACAGGAAGAAGAACGCCTCAAGGCCGAGCAGGCCCTGATTCAGGCGGAAAGCGGCGTGCGTCCGGACGCGCATCTGAGGAAGAAGGATGTCCACACCGCCGACGAGGAAGAAGAAGAGAGCTTCCGCGCCCGCATGAAGCGTCAGGCGCAAAGACGCCCGGCCAAGGAATCCACGAGCAACGACCGCCGCCGGTCGGGAAAGCTGACCGTTACACAGGTCCTGAACGAGGATTATGAGCGCGACCGCGGCCCTTCCCTCGCCGCCCAGAGACGCGCGCGCGAAAAGGCCCGGCTTGCGGCCATGGCGCAGGGCGATTCGCAAAAAATCCTGCGCGAGGTCATTCTGCCTGAAACGATCACCGTGCAGGAACTGTCCAACAGGATGGCGGAGCGCGGCGCGGACGTCATCAAGCAGCTCATGAAAATGGGCGTCATGGCAACGATCAACGAAACGATCGACGCCGACACCGCCGAACTGATCGCGCAGGAATTCGGCCATAAGGTCAAGCGCGTCACGGAAGCCGATGTCGAGGAAGGCATCGAGGGCATGGAAGACAAGGCGGAAGATCTGCAATCCCGTCCGCCGGTCGTCACGATCATGGGCCACGTCGACCACGGCAAGACCTCCCTGCTCGACGCGCTGCGCGAAACGGACGTCGTTTCGGGCGAGGCGGGCGGAATCACCCAGCATATCGGCGCGTACCAGATCACCCGGCCGAACGGCAGGAAGATCACGTTTCTCGATACGCCCGGCCACGCGGCCTTTACCGAAATGCGGGCGCGCGGCGCGAACGTCACGGACATCGTCGTCCTGGTGGTCGCCGCGAACGACAGCATCATGCCGCAGACGGTCGAGGCGATTAACCACGCGAAAGCCGCTGGAGTGCCGATCATCGTGGCGATCAACAAGGTCGACCTGCCGGACGCCAATCCGCAGAAAGTCAAAAGCGACCTGCTGCAATATGAAGTCGTTCTGGAAGATTTCGGCGGCCAGACGCAAAGCGTCGAAGTTTCCGCGAAAAAGCGCATGAATCTTGAGGCGCTGGAAGAAACCATCCTGCTGCAGGCCGACATTCTCGAACTGAAAGCCAATCCCGCAAGGCAGGCTGTCGGCACGGTGGTGGAAGCGCGTCTTGAACAAGGGCGCGGCCATGTGGCCACGGTCCTGATTCAAAAAGGCACGTTGCGCGTCGGCGATCTTTTCGTCGTCGGCAGCGAATGGGGCCGCGTGCGCCTGCTGCAGGACGATCGCGGCAAAACCATCGACAAGGGCATTCCCGGCCAACCGGTCGAAGTTCTCGGCTTGCAGGGCGCGCCCGAAGCGGGCGACAGGCTCACCGTCGTCACCGAGGAATCCAGGGCGCGGAATATCAGCGAATACCGGCAGCGTAAAAAGCGCGAGGCGTCGCATGTCAAATCCGCCGCCGGCAGTTCCATGGACGCGTTCGAACAGATGCTCGCCGCTTCCCGGCGCGGCACACAGCAAACGCTGGGCGTGGTCATCAAGGGCGACGTTCACGGCTCGATCGAGGCCCTCGCGGGATCGCTGAAGAAAATCGAGGATGAAAACCCGGATATCAGCATCAAGGTTCTGCACTCCGGCACCGGCGGCATTACCGAATCCGACGTGACGCTGGCGGACGCTTCGGGCGCGATGATTATCGGCTTCAATGTCCGCGCGAACGCGCAAGCGCGAGAACTTGCCGAGCGCCAGAAGATCGAGATCCGCTACTACAACATCATCTATAACGTGATCGACGACGTGAAGAAGATCCTGAGCGGGATGCTCGCTCCGACGCGACGCGAGCAGTATCTCGGCCAGGCTTATATCAAGCAGGTCTTCCGCATTACCAAAGTCGGCAACGTTGCGGGCTGCGATGTCAGGGCCGGTTCGGTCAAGCGCGGGGCGAAAGTCCGCCTCCTGCGCGATGACGTGGTCATCCATGAAGGCATGCTCAAGACCCTCAAGCGCCACAAGGACGAGGTCAAAGAGGTCAAGGAAGGCATGGAGTGCGGCATGGCGTTTGAGAATTACGACGATATCAAGGAAGGCGATATCATCGAATGCTATGAGATCATCGAGGAATCCCGGACGGTTGAGTAAAGCGATGAGTTCAGATTCTGATGAAACGGTGAGACGTTGCCTGCGGGATGTGGTGGAAGAAGTCGCCACCCAGCGAGGCCGGCCAGTCGAAAAGCTTACGGCGATTTTCGAGGTGGCAAGATTTGTAGCCGCCGTTGAAAGAGCGAAAGCGTTCGGCAATCTGGCCCCCGCTCCGCAAACAATGCAGTAACGCCATGAGCCGCGGCGCAGAACCATCGCAAAGGCAACTCCGCGTCGGCGAACAGCTTCGCCACGCTATCTCGGAAACGCTTCAGCGCGGGAATTTTCATGATGAACTGCTTATCAATAGCGCGCATGAAGTTACCGTTTCCGAAGTGCGCGCAAGCCCCGACCTGAAAAAAGCGACTGTCTACGTCATTTCGCTGGGCGGCAAGGACATGGAAAGTCTCCTGCCTGCCCTGAATGAATCCGCCGCCTACTTCCAGAAGGAAATCGGCAACAAGCTCGACCTGCGTTTCACGCCGCGCATTCATTTCGTCGTGGACCACAGCTTTGAAGAGGCGCAGCGGATCGAAAAAATCCTGGATTCCCTGCCTGAAACGCGCAACCGATAAGTCATCATGGGCAGACGCAGAAAAGGCAATATCGTCAACGGCTGGATCAATCTCGGCAAGCCGCCGGAAATGAGTTCGAGCGATGCGGTCAATATCGTGCGCCGGACGCTGAACGCGCAGAAAGCGGGCCATGGCGGAACGCTCGACCCGCTGGCGACAGGGATATTGCCGATCGCGCTCGGCGAGGCTACCAAAACCATCCCTTATTGCCAGGACCACCTGAAAACCTACAGCTTTACCGTGATCTGGGGCGAGGCGCGGGATACCGACGACGCCGAAGGGGAAGTCATCGAAACGTCCCCCCACCGTCCTTCGGAACAGGAAATTCTGGATATCCTGCCCCGCTTTACCGGCAATATTCAGCAAATTCCGCCCCAGTATTCCGCCATTAAAGTCGATGGCGAACGAGCCTACGACCTTGCGCGTGAGGGGGTGGAACTGGAACTTGCCTCCCGCCCGGTCTATATCGAGGCGCTTGATCTGGTGGAGGCAGGGCTGGACAGCGCCCGGTTCCTTTGCATATGCGGCAAAGGAACCTACATGCGCTCCCTCGCCCGCGACATGGCTAAAGCCTTGGGAACAGCAGGATATATCGCCGGTTTACGGCGCGAGGCCGTGGGGCCGTTTACGCTGGAAAATTCGATTTCTCTTGCAAAACTCAAGGAAATCAGTGATATTGCGCCGCTTGAAGACGTTTTGCTTCCCATCGAGACCGTGCTGGACGACATCCCGGCTCTGGCCTTGAATGAAAGGGAGGCTGCACAGTTGAAAAACGGGCAGAAGCTCCTGTTTATTTCCCGCCCCGATGTGGACCGATTATATCGGGCGGGATTAAATCCGGAGACCGACGCCACCGCCCTCGCCGTCTATAATGGCAAACCGATTGCCCTTGTGATGGTGGAAGGCGCCGAGATTTCGCCTGTGCGTGTATTGAACCTCTAGATAGAAGGAGACCACGATGTCGATTAGCGCGGAACGTAAGCAAGAGCTTATTGGCGAATACGAAACCAAAAAAGGCGACACCGGTTCGCCGGAAGTCCAGGTCGCGATCCTGACCGAACGCATCAACAATCTGTCCGGGCACATGCAGACGCACAAGAAAGACGTGCACAGCCGCCGCGGCCTTTTGAAAATGGTGGCTGAACGCCGCAAGCAGCTCGATTACCTGAAGCGCGTCAGCGAACAGCGCTACCTCAAGCTGATTGAGCGTCTGGGCATCAGAAGGTAATCGCAATTCAGGTTAAATAAAAAGCGGCCTTATGGCCGCTTTTTTTATTCCAGAATTGCTCCGTCTTCCTGCTATCTGTCGAAGATTCCTCCGATGCCCCGGATTATACGGCCGAGATCGCCATCAATCTTGATGCCTGCGCCGCCGGAGCCTATCTCAATGTCGCCGCGCCCATATCCGCGATGATCGTAGCCATATGTCCCTCCGCCAAAATCAAGCCCCGATCTTTTCAGGCGGTCGTAATACGCCTCATCGAACGCTTCTCTCTGGGTATATGCCGATGAATCGCCGCTTCGCGTCCGGTTCCTCGCATATGTCAGTTCTGTTCTTTCATCAAACAATTCCTGTCTTGCTTCCAGAAGATCTTCCCTGTCGTCGCGATCTCTCTCTCGTGACAGCTTTCTGTTAATAGCGGTTATGTCGTCGTTAACATCCTCCAGCTTATCGTCAAATCTTTCTCTGCCCGAACTCCGGCCGCCGCCTACCCTTCTCGCCGCATCGATACCGGCTTCCGCGGCCCAGCGGATTGCGCGGCGTTCGTCGCTATCAAGGCTTCTGGCATAGGAATCCCTGGAGTCGGTCAGACGTTCGGCGACAGCAGCAGCTCTGACAAGGCCATGGTCGGTGCCATTCAGAGCATTGGCAACGTTGATTCCGACCCGGCTTACGACATTCCCCACGTCCTGCCTGTTCTCCAGCCTTCTGCCCTCATTTTCAATACGCTCAATGACTTCGCTTTCTCTGAAATGTTCATAGCTACCGCTTCTCTGTTGCCACCTGCCTTGCTGCTGCGCCTCCATTCCGGTGTTATACGTGGTGAGAAATGCATTCAGATTTTGCTGGGTCTGTCCGCCCGCGTTTATTTTTCCATCCATGGCTGTGGGGATGAAATAATTGAGGACCGCCTGCGCGGATTTCAATTCGACAGGATCGCGGCCCTGAGGATTCATGATCGTCTGTTCCAGTTGCGCGAGCATGTTTCTTGCCCACACCGGATTGTCAAAGCCGAACGCACGGTAGTCCTGACGGTAATGATTGAGATAGTTATCCGCCCAGGCCTTGGTTATCCTGTATTCCTCCGGATTCATGCGCCTTGGCTGCATCCAGTGCACGAAAGCGGCAGGGTTATTGTCGGGATGGGTACCGGGATCGGCGGCCCGGGTTTCGGCTGCCGTCCTACCTTGCGTGCCATTAATATATGGCAGATTTTTACCGGGATCCCCGTACTGCCTGACGACCGTGCCGTCCGCCTGCTGTACCGTAGAGCAGCCACCGGCCAAAATAGCGAATAAGGCATTGCACGAGCCCATTTAAGGTATGATTTCCCTTTAAAATTTCTCTATGCAATATGGTAATTTATTGGCGTTAAAGAAGAATTAAGCGGGGCTGATTATTGATTTTCTTTCATCCCGCAGGCCGTCAGGCCGCACAGCATGCCGTGGTGGAATTCGCGGCCGTCTTTCAGGCACTCCATGACGGAGCCGATCAGGGTGAGGGTCATTTTTTCAGCGGGTTGATATTTTGAAAGATCCTGCCCTTCCAGTTCTGAGCCGGAGAGGTAGCCTCTTTTTTTCAGAGCTTCGAGCATTTCCCGGTCGTTACCCATGCCGTGCTGCCCCCGGTAATGATGATAGCGCCCCAGCTCCAATGCTACCTGCAACACGGGCAGTTCTCTGCCTGTGTCAAGGAATTCAAAAAAAGCATCGGAAAAATCGCTCATGCCGTCAGGCAGCCTTCTTGTCCTGCAGGAAGTATTTCTTCTTAATGCTGCCCTTGTCCATCTCGAAGACCAGCGGAACGCCGGTGGGCATTTCGGCCTGGTTGATAGTGTCCGGCGTTTCGACGCCGAGGATGATTAACATGGCGCGGAGCGAATTGCCGTGGGCCGCTATCAGGATATTCTTTCCCTTCTCCAGCTCCGGCCTGATGTGCTTCTCGTAGTATGGACGCACACGGTTTTCGACGACGTCCTTCAGGCACTCGCCGCCGGGAGGCCGCACATCGTAGGAGCGGCGCCAGATATGCACCTGCTCCTCGCCGTACTTCGCGCGGGTTTCGTCCTTGTCCAGGCCGGTCAGGTCGCCGTAATCGCGCTCGCGCAGGTCGTCGTGCATTATCATCTGCGGCTTGAGATGCTTCTGCCCCGCGCTGTCGAGGGCAAGTTCAGCCGTGCCGTAAGCGCGCTGCAGAGTGCTGGTGTAAACCTTATCGAACCTGATCCGGGCGGCGGCAAGACGCTTGCCCGCCTCCTGAGCTTCATTCACGCCGTTTTCACTCAGTTCAACGTCGGTAAAGCCAGTGAACCTGTTTTCAAGATTCCACTGGCTTTCCCCGTGTCTCAGCAACACAAGATAGTTCGTCATCCCCATATCTTTCATGGTCTTGGCGAAGGCCCACGAATTGTAGCCCAGCAGGAACATGATAAGCCCGACCACGAGAAACCCGGGATCGGTGGCAAACACACCTACTATGCTGATACTATGCTGACGCATGAGATAAAGTAAAGAACAACGGCCATATAGAAGAAGGCCGGAGCGACAAAGTATGTGACGAAATGATTAGCTTTCATGGTATTTTCCCCCGATTCAAGATTGACCCAGTTTAACAGAGAAATAGATTAAGAAGCGGTTTTTCTTTGACTTTACCCCACAATCATGCCATTAAATGCAAAGCTGTCAAGGACGGTGACGCGGTCTACGGTTGACTGTCGACAGCGGTTCCCCAAACAATCATCAGAACCGCTGCCTGTTGTCCACCGAAAACCAGTCCACTGTCCTTTCAGCAAATTAACCAATGGCGTCATCCCTGCGAAAACAGGGATCGATTAAATACAAACCGGATTCCTGCTTTAGCAGGAATGACGCCTGTATATATGAAATGAAAGGACTTACTACCTATGTTTAACGTCTACAGAAAAGAAATCGATTTCGCCGGCAAAAAACTGATTCTGGAAACAGGAAAAGTCGCCCGGCAGGCAGACGGCGCCGTCATGGCGACCATCGGCGGCACCACTGTCCTCTGCACCGTGGTCGGCGCGAAGAATATCAAAGAGGGCCAGGATTTCTTCCCCCTCTCCGTTCACTACCAGGAAAAAGCCTATGCGGCCGGCAAGATCCCCGGCGGCTTCTTCAAACGCGAAGGCCGTCCGAGCGAGAAGGAAGTTCTGACTTCCCGCCTGATCGACAGGCCGATCCGCCCGCTGTTCCCGGAAGGCTTCCTGAACGAAGTCCAGATCATCGCCACCGTCATCGCCCACGATCTTGAGAACGATCCGGATATCGTCGCGATGATCGGCTGCTCCGCCGCGCTCACGATTTCGGGCATTCCCTTCATGGGCCCGATCGGCGGCGCGCGCGTTGCCTATATCAACGGCGGCTATGTCGTCAACCCGACGCTGCAGGAAATGCAGGAAAGCACGCTCGACCTCATCGTCGCGGGAACGCAGGAAGGCGTGCTGATGGTTGAATCGGAAGCTAAAGAACTTCCGGAAGACATCATGCTTGGGGCCGTCATGGCGGGATGGAAAGGCTTCCAGTCCGTCATCAACGCGATCATCGGCCTTGCCGAAATGTGCGCGAAAGAACCGTGGAACGTGCCGGAAAAAGCGCCGGAACTGGTCAAGCTGGCTAACGACCTCAAATCCAAATATGAGGGCGACGTCCGCAAGGCATACAGCATCCGCGACAAGCAGCAACGCTACGCCGCGAAAGACGCGGTTAAAAAAGCCGCCGTCGAGGCGCTGGTCAACGAAGAGACCGGCATCACGAAAGATAAAGTCTCGGCTGAGCTTAGCAATCTTGAGGCCAACGTCGTGCGCGGCGACATCCTGAAAACCGGCAGCCGCATCGACGGACGCGATACCAAGACGGTACGCCCGATCATCGCAGAAGTCGGTATTCTGCCCCGCGCCCACGGCTCGGCCCTGTTCACCCGCGGCGAAACGCAAGCGCTGGTCGTCACTACTCTCGGCACCGGCCAGGACGAACAGATCATGGACGCGCTCGAAGGCGAATACAAACAGCGCTTCATGCTGCATTACAACTTCCCGCCCTACTCGGTCGGCGAAGCGGGCCGCATGAGCAGCCCCGGCCGCCGCGAAATCGGCCACGGCAAGCTGGCATGGCGGGCGATCCACCCGCTGCTGCCGAGCGCCGAAGCTTTTCCGTACACGATGCGGATCGTTTCCGAGATCACCGAGTCCAACGGCTCCAGTTCGATGGCCACCGTCTGCGGCACTTCGCTGTCGATGATGGACGCCGGCGTGCCGCTGGCGCGTCCGATCGCGGGCATCGCGATGGGGCTTATCAAGGAAGGCAAGGACTTTGCCGTTCTTTCCGACATCCTTGGCGATGAAGATCGCCTTGGCGACATGGACTTCAAAGTCGCGGGAACGCAGACCGGCATCACCGCGCTGCAGATGGACATCAAGATCACCTCGATCACCGAGGAGATCATGGAAATCGCCCTGAAACAGGCGAAAGACGGCCGTCTGCACATCCTCGGCGAAATGGCGAAAGCGCTCACCGAGTCCCGCGAAAGCACCAGCGAGTTCGCGCCGCAGATCGTCACTCTGAAAATCCCGACGGACAAGATCCGCGACGTCATCGGCACCGGCGGCAAAGTGATCCGCGAGATCACCGAAACCACCGGATGCAAAATCGACATCGAGGACGACGGAACAGTTAAAGTAGCCGCCGTCAACCAGGAGTCGATCGACGCCGCCGTCAACTGGATCAAGGGCCTGACCGACGAGCCGGAGATGAACAAGGTTTACTCGGGCAAAGTCGTGAAGGTCGTCGATTTCGGCGCGTTCGTGAACTTCATGGGCGGCAAGGACGGTCTTGTCCACATCTCCGAACTGGCAGAGGGCCGCACCGCCAAAACCACCGATGTCGTCAACGAAGGCGACAAGGTCAAAGTTCTGGTCATCGGCTTCGATGAGCGCGGCAAGATCAAGCTGTCGATGAAGCGCGTCAATCAGGAAACCGGCGAAGTCCTTGCGCGCAAGGAAAAGGACGGGTCGGGAAAAAAGGAAGCTAACGGCTGATTATCCCTCTCCCTTCAGGGAGAGGGCAACGAAGCCAGATTTTGGCCGCAAGGCCAAAATCCCGGCTGAGTGGGTGAGGGACTGATAACCAATGTATCTGACAGACCGTGCCCGAACCTTGCGAAAAAGTCAGACCGATGCCGAAAGAACGCTCTGGAAACATCTGCGCAACCGTCAGCTTGACGGCTGCAAGTTCTACCGCCAGTATCCAATTCATCCCTATTTCGTCGATTTTGTCTGCAGGGAAAAGAATCTGATCGTCGAACTGGATGGCAGTCAGCATAATGAAAGCGATGTCATTGTCCGCGATGAAAAACGCACTGAGTTTCTTGAGAAGAAAAGTTATACAGTATTGAGGTTCTGGAATGCGGAAGTAATGGAGAATATCGAAGGGGTAATCGAGGCAATCCGCGCAAAGCTGTCCCTCACCCACTCCGCTAAGGCTTTTCTTTCAGAAAAGCCAAGCTCCGTTGCCCTCTCCCTGAAGGGAGAGGGAGAATGACACTTAAACTCCCCCCCATCATCGGCCACCGCGGCGCTTGCGCATACGCGCCGGAGAATACCATTGAATCCGTCCGGACGGCGGCGGATCTGGGGGTGGAATGGGTCGAGCTCGATGTGAAGCTGACGAAGGACGATGTGCCGATCATCTTTCACGACGACGAGCTGGATCGCACCACGAACGGCTCGGGGCCTGTAGCGCAGGCGACGTATGACGAGATTTCGCAGCTTGAAACCGGTAGCTGGTTCGCGGATAGTTTCGCGGGCATCAAGATCCCGACGCTGGAGGAAATGTGCGAGGCGCTGATCGAGCTCAACATGGGCCTCAATCTTGAAATCAAGCCCTGCCCCGGCCGCGAAAAGGAAACAGCGGAAGCCGCGCTCGATCTTCTGTCGCGCATATGGGACGATCATGACCGGCTGATGATTTCCAGTTTTTCGCATGTCAGCCTGGAGTCGGCGAGGGAACTGGCAAGCGACTGGCACCGCGGTCTGCTGATCGACGGCGAACTACCGGGGAACTGGCAGGAGCTGGCGGAGTATCTTGATTGCGGCACGGTCAATATGGGCGTTCGTCACATTACGCGCGAGAATGTTGAGACCATCATAGACGGCGGCAGAGGAATCCTCGTCTACACCGTGAACGACCCGCAGGATGCCCGCAGGCTTCAGGGCTGGGGCGTGGACGGCGTGTTCACAGATGTGCCGGACATCATTAAAGAAGTTCTGCTCCGCGTTCACTAAAAAACCAATTCTTTCAATATTTTACATAGAATTATTCTCTGTACAAGGCCGGCCCCTCCCCTGTATTGTTCTTCTTAAATAATAAAAAAGGGAGGATGAAATGAATTCCAATCTGCCGATGAACCGCTGGTATGCGAGCCGCTGGGTTTTCGCCGCCAATGTACATCAATTCAGCGATGCGGTCGCAAACCTGAAATGGGACGTGGAAGATATGACGGGCCTGAAATTTTCGCTGAGCGTCGCTTTTTATAAAGCGGCGGCAGGGCGGCAAGAGGATGAGAAACCAAATGTATTGCAGAAAGAAGTCACTTCGTTGAGCGAGATATACAAGCACTGGAACAAGGCAGCCTATGTCGAAGCGCGACTGACGCCGCCGCACGAAGAAGGGATGATGCCCTCCCCTTATCAAAGCGTAACCGTCTCCGCCAAATGGCCCGACGAGCGGCGCATCACTTTCCATGTCGAGACGAACGATCCAATGGATGAGGAAGGCCATATCGCCCCTCTTCGCGAACGGGTTTTGAACAGGCTTCTGCTCTGGGAGCGCGGTCTGGATTTCAATCGTTAAACCATACCGTATCGCTGCGCTGAGTATTAATGTCCATTACCGTTTTTATGAATTGACTGGGCAACTCAGGAATGCTAAGTTTTCCCGACTATTTTATTCATAAGCCAGATTTTATCGGTTAGAGGACTCAAAAATGACAGAACAAAACAATTCCGCTAATTCCACACTGACTAAAGGCCAGCGCTGGGTGCGCGGGCTTGCGACGGCCTTTATGCTGGTGGCAGGCACTTCCGCTTTGGGATACGTGGTCGTGGAGGCCAGCAAAGAAACCTGGCTCGTTGACGGGGCTGCGGATGGTGATATGTACCAGATGAAGCGGGCGATATATTTTGGCGCCAATATCAATTCGTGGGCCGGTGGCGAAGCTCTTATCGACGCCGCAAGAAACGGCCACAAGGATGCGGTCGTATTCTTGCTGGATAACGGGGTCAAGCCGGACGTTAACGGCTATTTCGCTCTTTATGAAGCGGCCCATTACGGCCACATCGACGTCGTGCAGGAATTTCTGGACCGGGGCGTCGATATTAACGCTCCAACCACCCTGGGCGGCCACTTTTCCATGCTGGCCGCAGCAGCAGGCGGCAAACAAACGGAAACGGTAAAGTGGCTTCTCAGCAAGGGAATCGATGTTACGATCGACGGCGGGCACGCTTTGGAAATGGCGGCATCCCACGGCGATACAGAAATGACGAAGGCGCTGCTCGATGCTGCCGTCAGTCCCGGCGCAAAGGCTGTTGTGCTCGGCACGGGCCAGGGCGCTCTTGTCAACGCGGCTGGGAACGGTCACACGGAAACGGTTGCATTGCTGCTGGAGCGCGGCGCCGATATTCATGGCCAGAACGATGAAGCCATCAGGCGCGCAGCCGCAAATAACCGGCATGAAACCGTTACCTTTCTTGCGGACCTTGGCGGAAGCCAGCGGGCCCTTCATGAAGGAAAATTGATATCGGCGGCGCGGAAAGGGGATTTAAGCGGTATGGATGCCATTCTGGCCCAATATCCCGATATCCTTGAAACAGCCGGCAAAGAAGCTTTGCGCGATGCTGCCTACAATGGGCAAAAGGCTTTTGTTGAAACGCTGCTTGGCAAGGGCGTCAATTCTCCGGAAGCCGTGGGAGGGGCTGTAATTCATGCGGCCTTTACCAATCAGGCGGAAATTGCCGAGCTGCTCCTTAACACTGGAGTTAACCTGAACAATCTGGACTACTCCCCCCTGAATCAAGGTTTGTATATCGCCGCCCAGGAGAGTGGCATAGAAACCGTTAAAGTACTTTTGAGCCACGGCGCCGATCCGGAAAATACCGATATGGCGGCATCCGTGTCGCCGCTTGAAATGGTGAAGCAGATGCAGGGACAGAAGGACGGGTTTGGTGAAATCCTGGATCTGTTTGAAGAACATATCGCGAAAAAGAAAGTTATTCAGACCCCACAAGCACCGGCGCCTTAATGCCCGTTGCCGTTCCCGTTTTTAGCGAGATCCGCGAGGGTTTCGTGCGCGGGCATGCCGACGACGTTGAAGCCGCAATCGACGTAATGGATTTCGCCGGTGACGGCGCCGGACAGATCGGACAACAGATATAATCCCGTTCCGCCCAGTTCTTCCAATGCGACGCTCCGGCGCAGCGGCGAGGCCGCGACGCTATATTTGAAAGTCTGGCGGGCGCTGCCGATGGCGGAACCCGCGAGTGTGCGCATGGGGCCCGCCGAGATCGCGTTGACCCTGATCCTGTCCGGGCCGAGGTCGGCGGCGAGATAGCGGGTCGAGGCTTCCAGCGCCGCCTTGGCGACACCCATGACGTTGTAGTTCGGCATGACTTTTTCCGCGCCGTAATAACTGAGCGTGATAGCCGAGCCGCCGTTCTTCATCAGCGGCGCCGCGCGGCGCATGACCGATGTAAAGGAATAGCAGGAGATGTGCATCGACATCAGGAAGTTCGCGAGCGTCGTGTCGACGTAGCGGCCTTTCAGTTCTTCCTTGTCCGAATAGGCTATCGCGTGGACAAGGAAATCGAGCGCACCCCATTTATTTTCCAGCGCTTTGAAAACGTCGCCAATCTCGTCTTCCTTCTGCACGTCGCAGGGAAGGATAATGTCGCTGCGGACGCTTTCCGCCAGCGGCTGAACGCGCTTTTTAAGCTGGTCTCCCTGATAGGTGAACGCGAGTTCCGCGCCATGCTCATGCAATGTTTTTGCAATACCCCACGCGATGGAGTGGTCGTTGGCCACACCCATTATGAGACCTTTTTTGCCGTTCATTAAAGTCATTGAACGATTCCTCGCGAAGGCGCAAAAAGAAATTCAACCGCCAAGGCGCAAAGGCGCCAAGTTTTCTTTGATATCTTGGCGCCTTTGCGCCTTGGCGGTTTAAACATTTTTTATTCCTGATATCTCGAAAAAGCGAGGGTGCAGTTCGTGCCGCCAAAGCCGAAGCTGTTGGAAATGACGGTCTGGTGGTCGACATTGTCGATGCGCTGGCGGGCGATGGGCATGTTGCCCGCGCCTTCGTCGAGCGTTTCAATGTTGATGCTCGGGGCGACGAAGCGGTCCTTCATCATCAGCAGGCTGTAGATCGCTTCCTGTACGCCGGTGCCACCGAGGGAATGGCCGGTCATCGATTTTGTCGCGCTGATATGGGGCATGTCCTGCTCCTCGCGCGAGAAGATTTCGCGGATCGCGTTCAGCTCGACAATGTCGCCCGCCGGTGTGCTGGTGCCGTGGGTATTGATATAAGTGACGGGCGTTCTGGCCGTATTCAAAGCCATCTGCATGCAGCGCACCGCGCCTTCGCCGCTGGGGGCGACCATGTCGGCGCCGTCCGACGTTGCGCCGTAGCCGGTCAGTTCGCCGTATATTTTCGCGCCGCGCGCCTTCGCGTGTTCGAGTTCTTCGAGAACGATAACGCCGCCGCCGCCGGCAATGACGAAGCCGTCGCGGTTCGCGTCATAGGCCCTTGCCGCCCGTTGCGGGGTGTCGTTGTATTTCGAGGACATCGCGCCCATCGCGTCGAACAGCACGGAGAGAGTCCAGTCAAGCTCCTCGCCGCCGCCCGCGAACATAATATCCTGCTTGCCCCACTGGATCATTTCGGCGGCGTTGCCGATGCAATGCGCGGAGGTCGAGCAGGCGGATGAGATCGAGTAATTCACGCCCTTGATTTTAAAATTGGTGGCGATGGTCGCCGAGTTGGTCGAGGACATGCACTTGGGAACGGCGAACGGGCCGACGCGCTTTGCCCCCTTTTCGCGGGCGGCATCGGCCGCCGCAACCTGCGAGCGGGTCGAGGGGCCGCCGGAGCCCATGACGATGCCGGTGCGCTCGTGGCTGACCTCTTTTTCTTCGAGCCCTGAATCGGCGACGGCCTGCACCATCGCCAGGTGATTGTAAGCCGCGCCGTCGCCCATGAAGCGGAACATGCGCTTGTCGATCGATTCTTCGAGATTGATTTCCGGCTTGCCGTAGACCTGGCTGCGGAATCCCATCTGGGCGTATTCCGGGGCAAAGGTAATGCCGGACTTTCCGGCTTTAAGCGATGCGAGCACTTCCTCCACCGAATTGCCGATGCAGGAAATAATGCCCATGCCGGTAACGACGACGCGTCTGGTCACATTTTTCATGACCACTGTTTTAATGGGATAACAACGGCTTGTCTAGCCACGCGTGGGGGTGGGCGCCACGGTTTCTATTGTCGTAATATTTTGTTTTGGGGGCGAAATAGCGTCTTTAAGGGTGCTGGTGGAGGTAAACTTGTATTTTGCCATGATGGCTTCTGCGGCCTTGTGCATTCTTATAAAGGCATCGGCATCGAGACCCAGCTTTTCGGCATGGGCAAAAGTATCGCTGAGCCGTTCAAGCTTGCCCCCGTTCATGAGGCGCACGGCGGTAATAATATCTATCGTATAGGCGTTTGCGGGATCGCCCAGCGCATAGTCGCATATATCGTCCTGAAGCTGCTCGACCAGTTCAACCATCAGGTCGGTTGTCGTCTTGCCGCGCTGCGGGCTCGCTTCGAACCGCGCCCGCGCTTCGTCCCAGAAAGCCCAGTATTCATGGGCATACCTGAAGCAATAGGACAGGTCGTCGCCGGTATCGGGGTGAACGAATTCCCCGCCCTTTTTGCCCCAGCGCTTGAGGCTGTCGTTCAGCGCCGAGCGGTCCAGGCCGCGTATTTCTTTTTTGCTCAGTTTTTCCTTAACGGAATCCAGCGCGGGATTTTTCGATTCCTGCACTTCCCGGACGATTTCCTTGCACTGGGTACCGACATCGGCAATCAGGCCGAAGATGTCCGCCTGAAGCCGGGTGCGGAAGCCGATGGGTTTGATGAGGCTTATTTTGGGCACACCCGCCGGCGGCCTTACCGCCTCGGACAATGTCTTCGGCTTCCACATGCTGAGGTAATAGCCGTCATCATAAACAAGCTGAAGTCCGACCTGCGCGATGTCTTCCGCGAACGGGTCAGCCGGGACTTCTATTTGTTTTCCGTCTGCGGCGGCTACGGCCCTTTCCGCTTCCTTGTCGCGGATCAGTTTCAGCCGGCCGATGAAGTCCTCCAGCCGAACGGATAATTTATCCCTGATTTGTTTTAGATCGCTGTTCATATCGAGATTGTCCAGCCCAAGCCGCAGGACCTCAAGCGCCTCGGTGAGTTCCTCGACGGCCTCGCGCCCGCTCGTCCTCTGTCCAAGCTGCGCCCTACCCGCTTCGGTCGCCGCGGAAATCCTGCGGAATTTTCCGTCCATATCCGCGATGATGTCGTCCGCCTTGCCGTTGAGCAATATCTGGGCGATGGCCATTTCTATCACTGCGCCGACAGCGCCGAACAGCTCCTGCCCTATACGGCCTTTGATGATTTCGGCGACGTCCTGCGTCGTCTTTCCCTCGATATCATGCTCGAACACGATTTTTCCCAGCAGTTGCTGGTAACCGTTGAACAATTTTTCCTCGATGGTCTGCTCCAGGGGCTCATCGCGCGGGTGCCTGTCGGTCAGGCCGCCGAGCGTACCGATGCCGTCCGGATTGCCTCTGCGGCTGCGGATGAGTTGCAGAACCTCAATATGCTTCGTTATGTCCCGGGCGGATTGGCCGGGGAGCGGCTGGCCTGCAATCAACCCGGAACCGGCGGGCTGCTTGTCATGCACGAAAACGCGGAAGGAACCGGTATTGGTTATCGGCGCCCTGAAGCAATCGTAACCTGCAAGGCTGTATCTAAATTCCCTGCCCGTCTTGTTCCACGCGATTGCCCTGACCAGATCCTCGTCGAGACGGCGCTTTTGCGATTCATCCAGACCCTTGTTCCCGGCATCGATGATCTTTAACGCTTCAAGCCAGACGGGCTGGATAGCGCCGGTCAGATGACCGTTCGCGCCCAGCGCCACGCCTTCTATCTTGACGCCGTTATCGGGATCGAACTGCTCCGTCAGATAGGCTATCCATTCCGCGTCCTGTTCCGCGTATGGGCTTTCGTCGTCCCTTGCAAAGATTTCGCCGCGCTTTGCGCTGATTTCAAGGAGTTTATCCGCGAGTTGTTCTGCGGGTGTCCGCATGTTTGCCTCTTTTTGCCAGAAACTGCGGAAAACCTTTACATAATATTTAAGCCGGGTCAATAAAAAATGCATTATAACAAATAAAAATTTAAGGATTAAAGCGCCTTGGGATTGTCGAAAAGGCCGACTTTAAGGTCTTTGGCTTCATAAATAAGCTTGCCGTCGGCATACATCGTGCCGTCGCCGATGCCGAGGACCAGTTTGCGGTTGATGACCCGCTTGAGATCCACGACGTATTTGACGAGTTTTGTTTCGGGCAGGACCTGCCCGGTCAGTTTAAGCTCGCCCAGCCCCAGCGCGCGGCCCGAACCCGGCGCGCCGGTCCAGCCGAGATAGAAGCCCAGAAGCTGCCAAAGGGCGTCAAGGCCAAGACAACCCGGCATGACGGGGTCTGATTCAAAATGGCATTCGAAAAACCACAGATCGGGCCTGATATCGAATTCGGCCTCGATAATGCCCTTGCCGTGCGCCCCGCCCTCTTCCGAAACCCTGACGATGCGGTCGAACATCAGCATGGGGGGGAGCGGCAGGCGCGCGTTGCCCGGGCCGAAAAGCTGCCCGTGCCCGCAGGCGATTATATCCTCGTAGGAATAACTCGATTTCTTTGCAGGGCTCATGTCCATTTTAACGGCTGTTTTCAAGCTCATGTGGCCGTTTATACGACTTTAAGGGGAGCCTAGCAAGAGCGTATTGCTTCCTGGGTGCAGACGCTTTTGTAGGTGTCGGTCATGGCGGCCATGGCAAGGGGCTTGGCTATGACGGGTTCGATTTCAGGGGATTCGCCCCCGGCCGCCACCGCCAGCATCCGTCCCGCCGCCTTGGCGCAGGCGACGGCCCGGTCCATCAGGCTGTGAAGGCCGATGACTTCAAAAAGCTCGCGGCAGCAGGGGTCGAGGCTGTTTATAAGGTCATAGGGCGCGCTGACAAGGCAATCGTTGGCGGCAAGGCCAAAACGCCAGTCGGAACCGGCGGGAATACCCAGCCTGACGGCTTCCTGGGTCATGACGTACGCCACCTGGTCCAGCTTGTCCGGCAGGGCGGGTACGGCAAAAATCTCGCAGGCGTTCTGCGACAGGGCAAGGCAGCGCCCGGAAATCGCGCTGAGGCCGCTGACGCTTTCGGTCAGGGACCATGATTCAGCCCCTATCTTGCGTTCGATTACGATATCGCACAGTTCCTGCGCGGCCAGTTCGTAAACCATGCAGCGGTTTGTGCATTCGATGAATATTCTTAAAACCTCGCTCCGGTGCTGGCCGGCCTCTTCGAGCCGCAGAATTACGTTATGGATGATAAAGACGATAAGCTCGTGGAATTCGTAAGCGCAGTCGAGCCAGTCCTCGAAAAGGGTTTTGGCGACGGCCCGCCCCTGCTCCGTTTCGTAATCGATGATATAGGGCGGCGGCAGCGCCCGGGCGCCCAGCGGTCCTTCGGCGGGCTCGCAGTCAAGAAGCCTCGCCAGCCGGCCATAAGTCGCATCCAGCCCCTCGTCGGGCTGCTCGAAAAGCAAAAGGGTTTCCGTCATGATCCCGGCCAGAAGCTGGATCAGTTTCATGCCGTCGATCTCTTCCTCCGCCAGCGCGGCGTGAGACATAAGATGCGAATATATCTGGGCCGTGAAATCGGCCTTGTCGACCAAAAAGGACATGAATCTTCGCTGAGCCGGTTGAAGGTGAATCGGGCGGGTTGGGACAGGTTTGTGGGTATCTTTGTGGGAAGGTGGCGTAACCACCTCGATTACAAGACTAGTTCAATTCTTCGTCGTCGTAAATGCCCCAGAGAAAATTTCTTTCGACCCAGCCGCGATAGCCGCTGGCCTCGATCCGGCACCAGCCGGAGTCGCATTTATCGACGCCGGCGACGACCATCGGCTCGATCCGGGCGATCATGCGGGCGTTTTTGGTAAAGCCTTCGCGCAGAGGAACGGGATCGCTCTCGCTTTTTATGAGGACCTTGCGCTCGCCGGAGAGCATCGACTGGTGGACCCAGCCCTCGCCGCCGTCGATAGCCTTGATCTTGCGCCAGTGCTCAAACTCCTGGACGATTTCAACGGGCATGCCTTCACGCCGGAAAATCCATTTGATGGGGTAGCGCAGGTCGGGGCCGGCGCGCACATACACCATGTCAGAGCGCAGGGAAACATAGCGCGGCAGCGGCAGGTCGGTGGAGCGGAAATTCCCGGACGGCTTGGGCATTTCCTCGGCGCGGGCCGGCGGCGGGGCCAGAAACCCCGCACACAACAGCAACGCCAATATCAGTAAACCCCTGAATTTCATGAAAACTGGACTTTTGATCCCCACATCAAGCATTATAGCGCTCTTTGTTATGCGAAGAAAGAGGCCATGGAATCAAGAGGCCGGCTGGAGTTATGAACAAGGAATTGCCTTATATCGCGGTTGCGCCGATGATGGACTGGACAGACCGGCATTGCCGGTACTTCCACCGCCTGATTGCGCCGCACGTACGCCTGTTTACCGAAATGGTGACGACGGGCGCGCTGCTGCATGGCGACCGCGAGCGCTTTCTGCGTTTCAATGAGGCCGAACATCCGGTCGCGCTGCAGCTCGGCGGGTCGAACGCAGCGGATCTTGCCGTATGCGCGCGCATGGGGGAGGATTTCGGCTATGATGAAATCAATCTCAACTGCGGCTGCCCCAGCGACAGGGTGCAGAGCGGCAAATTCGGCGCCTGCCTGATGGCGGAGCCGGAACTGGTGGCGGAGTGCGTCGCCGCGATGAAGGCAGCCGTTGCCATTCCGGTCACGGTCAAATGCAGGATCGGCATCGATGATTGCGACGATTTTTCTTTTCTGAACAAATTTATAAAAGAAATTTCTAAAGCGGGATGTGAAACATTTATCATCCATGCCCGCAAGGCGTGGCTTAAGGGCCTGAGCCCGAAAGAGAACCGGGAGATACCGCCTCTGCGCTATGATATTGTCAGTAAAATCAAGGAACAATATCCGGATATTAATGTGATACTTAATGGCGGGATTACAACCCTTGAACAAATTAACAGGCTTATACAACCGGTGTCATCCCTGCGAAAGCAGGGATCGGGTTCGGATTTACCAGATCCCCGCTTCCGCGGGGATGACACCATTAATTTCGAAGGCATCATGATCGGCCGCGAAGCGTATCAGAACCCTTATCTTCTTGCGGAACTGGAACATGCGTTCTACGGCAACAGCACTCTTTTATCCCGCGAGGCCGTGGCGATGGCGATGATCCCCTATATCGCAGAGCAAAACCGCAAATACGGCACCCCCGCCAAAACGATCACCCGCCATATGATGGGCCTGTTTCACGGGGAACATGGCGGACGGAAATGGCGCCGGGCGCTGAGCGAGCAGCGCTCCATCGCGGAAGCGCTTTCCCTGATGAAGTCAGAGCTTATGGCTGCCTAGGGGCTTCGGCTTTTACTGAAAAACTCTCGCCGCAGCCGCAGGTGGCCTCGGCGTTGGGATTGTTAAAGACGAAGGTCGAGGCGAGGTTGTCCTGTTTGTAATCGATCTCCATGCCGATGATATACAGCGAGTGAGCCTTGGGGACGAAAAGGACCGCGCCATTGTGCTCGAAACGGTCGTCGGCGGGATCCGCCCTGAACACATGCTCCATCTTGTACTTATGACCCGAGCAGCCGGTGTTGGTGACGGACAGGCGTACGCCGATGGCGTCGCTGTTCATCGCCATGCGTTTTTTCAATTCCTCGGCCGCCTGATCGGTCATCGTAATCATGGTCTTTTCCTAGCCAAACATGTTCAGTTGCAGTTTCGCGGTTTCCGCCATCATCGAGGGGTCCCACGGCGGATCCCAGATGATCTCGACATCCACCTCGCCGACGCCCTCGATAGGGAAGATAGCCCCCTGCACCATGCCGGGCATTTCCTGCGCGACCGGGCAACCCGGCGAGGTCAGGCTCATGATAACGGAAATATCATGTTTTCCAGCCTTTTCTTCGGCGATGCTTACTTTATAAATTAGCCCAAGTTCGAAAATATTGACAGGAATTTCCGGATCGTAAACTTCGCGCAGCGCGGCGTCGATCAGCGGCCACAGCTTGTGATCCTTCGGCACGTCGGCATTGGGCGGCACCGCGAGCTCGTCGTACGCTTCCGCGCCCATCGCCTGCTTCAGCATTTCCTCATTTGCAATCGGTTCGGCCATAACTACTCCAGTAATTCTTTCGCCTTTTTAAGACCTGCCGCCAGCGCGTCAATATCTTCCCGGTTCGAGTACAGGCCGAGCGAAGCGCGTATGGTGGCATCCGTTCCAAAACGTTTCATTATCGGCTGACAGCAATGATGACCCGTACGCACGGCGACGCCGCACTGGTCGAGGATCATGCCGATATCGCCGGGATGGCCCCACGCGGCGGTAAAAGAGATTATCCCCGCCTTCTCCGGCCCCGTACCGTAAAAAGTCAGCCCCTCCACTTCTTCCAAAGCCTGCATCGCATAGGCCAGCAAATCCGCTTCATGGGCCATAATGGCGTCCATGCCTATGTCATTTAAATAATCCAGCGCCGCGCCAAGGCCAATGACCTCGACGATCGCGGGCGTTCCGGCCTCGAACCGCGCGGGCGGCGGTTTATATGTCGTACGCTCGAATGTGACCTGCTCGATCATGTCGCCGCCGCCCTGGTAAGGGGGCATGGTTTCCAGCACATCGTACCTTCCCCATAATACGCCCGCGCCGGTGGGGCCATAGAGCTTGTGGCCGGTCAAAACGTAAAAATCGCAACCGATATCCCGTACGTTGACAGTATTATGAACAGCCGCCTGCGAGCCGTCCACCAGTACTTTAATTTCAGGATTAAATTTCTTTGCTATCTCTGTGATTTTTTTGACATTATTGATTGTCCCGAGCGCGTTTGAAATATGCACGGCGCTGACCAGTTTCACGGCGGGCGTCAGCATACGGGCGAAGGCGTCAAGATCTAGCGTGCCGTCATCGCGCACCGGGATCGTTTTAATAACTATCCCCGTCTGATCGCGCAGCAACTGCCACGGAACGATATTCGCGTGGTGCTCCATCTCTGTCAGGATGACTTCATCGCCCCGTCGCAGGAAGGCCCTGCCCCAGCTTTGCGCTACGAGATTGATGGCCTCGGTCGCATTGCGGGTGAAGACGATTTCCTTCTCCGCGCCGCCGATAAAAGCGGCGACCTTGGCGCGCACGCCTTCAAACTTTTGAGTTGTTACCTGAGAAAATTCATATAACCCTCTGTGAATATTTGCATAGTGATCTTCCATCACTTCGCGCATCGCGTCGATGACGGCCTGCGGCTTCTGCGCGCTCGCCGCGCTGTCGAGATAGGCGACGGGGCGGTTGTTGATTGCTCTTTCCAATACGGGGAAATCCCGACGCCACGGATTCGAATTCCCCCCTCCTACTTGAGGGAAGGGGGATAAAGGGGGGAGGGCGCTTAGAGTGTTGCGCACCATCTCAATCACGCCCTCAATATTCCCCAATACCTCATTGTTCCAGAATCGTAAAACGACATAGCCCTTGCTCTCCAGAAAGGCCGTGCGTTCATCGTCCCGTTTATTTTCATTGTGCTGGCCGCCGTCGACTTCGATGACCAATCCCCGTTCGGCGCAGAAAAAATCGAGTACGTAGGGGCGTACCGGATGCTGGCGCCTGAATTTTACGCCCATCTGGCCGTGTTTGAGTTTTGCCCATAAGGCTTTTTCCGCCTCGGTCGGGTTGTTTCTAAGGGACCGGGCTCTATGGGTGAGGTCAGGGCGCATGGCTACCCTCCCCCCTATGTCCCCCCTCCCTCAAGAAGGAGGGGGGATTTTTATCCAGCCAAGTTTGAATTCTTTTCTGGACAAGGATCTTCACAACTTCATCCTCAAGCTTGTCCACCACTTCACCCACAAAGGCGCCGATCAGCAGGCTTCTCGCCTCCGCTTCGGACAGGCCGCGGCTGCGCAGGTAGAAAAGCGGTTCGTCTTCCAACCTTCCCGTCGTCGCGCCGTGGGAGCACTTGACGTCGTCGGCGTAAATCTCAAGTTCGGGCTTGGTGTCCATTTCCGCGCCTTCGGACAGCAGCAGCGCGTTAGAAAGCTGGTAGGCATCGGTTTTCTGGCCGGCGCGGTGTACGTGCACCTTGCCCTGGAAGACGCCATGCGCCCGCCCGCTCATAACGCTGCGGATAAACTGGTTGGAGCGGCAATGCGGGGCTTCGTGCTCGATTTCGGCGGTCGTGTCGCCGTGCTGACCGCCGGAGAGAAGATTGATGCCGTAGAAATTGCAGACGGCGTTGGAGCCACGCAGCTCGGCATGGATCTGGTTGCGGCTCAGCGCCGCGCCCGCGGTCAGGGTGAAGGCTTCGTACGTGCCGTCGCGCTCCACCTGCACATGTGTATTGCCGGTGAATACCGATGTATCGCCGCTGTCCTGTATGCGGTAGTGGCGCAGCCGCGCGTTTTCTCCGACCTGTATTTGCGTCACGCAGTTGTTCCAGAAGCGCCCTTCGCCGGTCAGTCGCTCGATCACTGTCAAATCCGAACCCCGACCGAGCCTGATTACAAGGCGCGGCGCATAGAAGCCTGAATCGCTGCCGGAAACCGTGATCTCCACGGGTTTATCCACAGAGTTATCCACAGGGATATCCACAACCAGACCGTCGCGCAGGAACAGGTTGCCCATGTCCCAGAGCATCATGTCGCGATAGCGGAAAGCGCCCTCGTCCCGCTCGGACAGAAGCGAGGCCAGCCAGTCCGGAGGATCGGACAGAATTTCCCTCAGGTTTTTCACAAACTTGTCCGGCCCGTTATACACAAGGGGGGCGGCATCGAGTTTCTGGCCGAACCCCTTGATATGCGGCGCAAGGTTCGTATATTTCCAGCGCTCCAGTAGCGGCGTCGGCAGGCCTTCCTGCTCCAGCGCCGTCAGCGCGCCGTAACGAAGGGTCTTGAGCCATGAAGGAGGCTCCTGAAGTTCGGGGCTGCGCCGGAAAAGATCGAGCAGCGCCTGCGCCGTTTCGGGCTTGTAACGGCTTTTTTCAGGGAATTCCATCACTGCTTTTCCGGATTTTTTCATGTATAATTTCCGCTGGTGAAAAAGGCGGGAAAGGGTTTATGTCCGAGGGCGGCAAGCATCTGGGTTCCAAGACCAGGAATTTTTTCGACGAGGGGTTCAGGTATATTTCCACGAGTCCCCTGATGATCGGGATTTGCGCCGGGATGACGATCCTGGTCATCGGCGTACCGTTTTCCTATATCCTGTACCCGGAGATGTATACCAACACGCCGCATGCCTCGGCTTTTTTCAAGACGCTGAAATTCTCCCACCTTCTCAATAACCTGCTGCTGGTCTCCCATATCGCCGCCGCCGTGCCGGCAATCCTGTTCGGGCCGTTCCTGTTCATCGAGGGGATTCGCCGCGACCATATAAGAGTGCACAGGATCATGGGCCAGATTTACGTTTTCGGCACCCTGTACAGCGCCGTGACGGTCTTTCCGCTTGCGCTCAGCAATCTGGGAGGGACGGTCGCGCATATCGGGTTCGGCACCATGTCGGTGGTATGGTTCTTTACCACCTATTTCGGGTATTGCGCGGTGATGAACAAGGATCTGGTCGCGCACCGGCGCTGGCTGATGCGCAGTTATGCGCTGACCTTCGCCTTCGTGCATGTCAACCTCACGTACAAGCTGCTTTTGCCGTACGAGCAACTGACCGTACAGGGAATCAAGGCGTTCCAAAGCATGGTGAGCTGGCAGGGGAACCTGATGCTCGTGGAAATCTACCTCGCCGCCACCACGCATACGGGCCGCTTCACCGGCTGGAAAAAGTTTTTGCGTCATGCCACAACCTGGTCCCGTTTCGATAAATTCTATTTCCGCCCGTTCCGTCCTCAGGCCGCATCGACGAAGGAAGCGTAACCTTCCTGCTCGAGCCGCAGGGCGAGGTCCGGGCCGCCGGTCTTAACGATTTTGCCGCCCGCCAGAACATGCACCACGTCCGGCTTCACGTAGTCCAGCAAACGCTGGTAATGGGTGATGAGCAGGAACGTACGCTCCGGCCCGCGCAGGCTGTTCACCCCCGCCGCCACGATTTTGAGCGCGTCGATATCAAGGCCGCTGTCGGTTTCGTCGAGCACCGCGAATGTCGGTTCCAGCAGCGTCATCTGCAAGACTTCATTGCGCTTTTTCTCGCCGCCCGAGGCACCTACATTTAAGGGCCGTTTGATCATTTCATCGCTGATGCCGAGCTCCGCCGTCTTGCGTTTGACCAGTTTCAGGAAGTCGAGCGCGTCCAGCTCCTCCTGCCCGCGCCTGCGGCGTACGGCATTCAGCGCGGTTTTCAGGAAGGTCGACATCTGTACGCCGGGGATTTCGACGGGGTACTGGAAGGCAAGGAACACGCCTTCGGCCGCGCGCTCGTCCGGCTCCATCGCCAGAAGATCCTTGCCGTGCATCGTTATTGACCCGCCGGTGACCCGGTAGCCCTCGCGGCCCGCGAGCACATAGGAGAGCGTCGATTTGCCCGAGCCGTTCGGCCCCATGACCGCATGCACCTCTCCCTGTTTCAGGGAGAGGTTTATACCGTTCAGGATCTTCCGGTCATCCGTTTCAACATGCAGGTCTTTTATTTCGATCATGCGGTCTTTTTCTTCTCCGTGGTTTTCTTTTTCGTTACCGTCGCCCCTTCGGCAAGGTGCTTTTCAATGCTCTGCAACGTCGCGAGTATCTGGGCGAGCGTTGAAATCATCAGACCGATAAAGGCCAGCGCCGTGCACATGATGAACGCGACGAACATCATCGTCCCGGCGTCCTGCCCGTAATAATCCGTCATGCCGCTCATCATCAGGAAAAACGCCACCGTGGCGAGGATAAAGCCAAGCAGGCCGATCACTCTTACAAAACTCACTTCAAATTGCGGGTCGAGATTCATTTTTATTACCTCATGTTGGACGGGTTAATGTTGGCCCGTAGTGTAACATTTCCCTTAAACTCCGTCATCACCCGGCTTGTCCGGGTGATCCATCCCGCCGCCCGCGCCCGTATTTGCCATGGATGGCCCGGACAAGCCGGGCCATGACTGTTAAAACTATTTACAAATGCTTTCATACAAATCGTTCCAATGCGGGTTTTCGCGTTCAATCAGGTTAATTTTCCAGTCCCGCTTCCATTCCTTCATCTGCCGCTCGCGCTTGATGGCCGCTTCCGCGCTCGCATGTTCTTCAAAATAAACCAGCCGTTTAATCCCGTACTTCTTCGTAAATCCTTCAACAACGTCATTCTTATGTTCCCAACCCCTTTTTGGCAGATCGGATGTCACGCCGATATATAAGGTGCCGTTATAATCGCTGGCCAATATGTATACCCAAAATCTCTTTTCCATCCCGTGTTTACCGTGGATCCCGGCCTTCGCCGGGATGACGTTTCTGAGGGTTATACTTTCCCGTCATCATCCGGCTTGTTCCGTTGTCCGTTAAACCACAAACCGTCATCCCGGCGAAGGCCGGGATCCATCTTTCCGCCCGCGCTGAATCATCCGGTTTATTTACAAATGCTTTCATATGCCCAAAATCACCTTTCCATCCCGTGTTTACCTTGGATCCCGGCCTTTGCCGGGATGACGCGCGGGGGTTACCCCACACTCCCCTCCAGTGAAATCCCCACCAGCTTCTGCGCCTCGACCGCGAATTCCATCGGGAGGTTTTGCAGGACTTCGCGGCAGAAGCCGTTCACGATAAGCGCGACCGCTTCTTCCTCGCCCAGGCCGCGTTGCATACAATAGAAAAGCTGGTCGTCGGAGATGCGACTGGTGCTGGCTTCGTGCTCCAGTTGCGCTTTCGGGTTGCGGCTTTCGATGTAGGGGACGGTGTGCGCGCCGCACTGGTCGCCGATCAGCAGGGAGTCGCACTGCGTGAAGTTCCGCGCGCCTTCGGCCTTGGGCATGATCTTGATGACGCCGCGATAGGTCTGGTCGGCGTGGCCGGCGCTGATGCCCTTGGAAATGACGCGGCTTTTGGTGTTGCGGCCGATATGGATCATTTTCGTCCCGGTGTCGGCCTGCTGGTAATTGTTTGTAATCGCGACGGAATAAAACTCGCCCACAGAGTTATCCCCTTTTAGTATACAGCTTGGGTATTTCCAGGTGATGGCGGAGCCGGTTTCGACCTGCGTCCAGCTTATTTTGCTGTTCCTGCCCTCGCAGATGCCGCGCTTGGTCACGAAATTATAGATGCCGCCCTTGCCCTTTTCATCGCCCGGATACCAGTTCTGCACCGTCGAGTACTTGATCGAGGCGTCCTCGTGCGCGACCAGTTCTACCACGGCGGCGTGAAGCTGGCTGGTGTCGCGCATCGGCGCGGTGCAACCTTCAAGGTAGGACACGTACGCGCCTTTGTCGGCGATAATGAGTGTGCGCTCGAACTGACCCGTATTGAGTTCATTAATCCGGAAATAGGTGCTGAGTTCCATCGGGCAGCGTACGCCCGGCGGGATGTAAACAAATGACCCGTCGGTAAACACGGCGCTGTTGAGGCAGGCATGTTTGTTGTCATGGTACGGCACGACCGAGCCGAGATATTTCTTCACCAGCTCCGGGTGCTCGCGCACGGCTTCGCTTATAGAACAAAAGATTACGCCCGCGTCCTGAAGCGTTTTCTTAAAAGTGGTCGCGACCGACACGGAATCGAACACGGCATCGACCGCGACGCCGGCCAGCATCTGCTGCTCGCGCAGCGGGATGCCGAGCTTTTCGTATGTTTCCAGCAGTTTCGGGTCGACCTCGTCGAGGGATTTCGGCTTGTCCGCCGCTGATTTAGGGGCGGCATAATAGTGGTACGCCTGATAGTCGATGGCTGGGAACTTGACCTTCGCCCAGGTAGGCTCCGGCATTTCGAGCCAGCGCGCGTACGCCTTGAGCCTCCATGCGAGCAGCCATTCCGGCTCGTTCTTCTTGGCGGAAATGAAGCGGACAATGTCCTCGTTCAGGCCGAGGGGGGCTTTTTCAGACTCGATGTCGGTAACGAACCCGGCCTTGTACGCGCCGAGGTCTTTGACTGTGTCGATGGTTTCTTTGGTGATGGACGACATTGCTATACTCCTTCCCCGCTTTCCGCCTTCGCCAAGGCTTCGGCGGACAGGCCGCGGGCATGACGTCCCTGAGATGGCAGCATATCGGCCAGCGTTACGTTATCAAGCGCCGTCTTTATAGCGATATTCACGACATTCCACCGGCCATGAAGCATACACAGCGATTCAATAGAGCATGTGTCCTTGCTCCCCTTGACGCAGGAGGTCAGCGCGATCGGGCCTTCCATCGCGGCGATGATGTCGCCGACCCTGATATCGGCCGGACGGGCTTTCAGCGCGTAGCCGCCATTGACGCCGCGGATCGAGGAAATGACCCCGCCCTTGACCAGCAGTTTCAGCACCTTGGAAACGGTGGGTTCGGGGAGCGCCGTCTGCTCGGCAAGGCTGGAAGCGGACAGCGAAGCGCCTTCCCGGCGCGCCATGGCGGCCATGATGACGATGGCGTAGTCGGTTAATCGTGACAGCTTTATCATGCCATTCCTTTTACTGCTTTCCCCGCGAAAGCGGGGATCGGGTTCCACAAGATTCCCGCTTTCGCGGGGAAAGCAGACTTGTTAAACCGTACAATTCAAGTCCACATTCAATGCCATGTTTCTTCCGTTCTTGCAAGTTCCGGAAGCACCAACGGTGTCATCCCGGCGAAAGCCGGGATCTGGCCGCCACAGGCCCGGAGCCCTTGTTTACAAGGTCCCGCCTTTCGCCGGGATGACGCTGAAAATAATATAGTACTATTATTGTACTATATACAGAAAAATTTGGGAATTTCAAGGCGATGGTTTACAATTTGTGCTCGAACCGGATTCACCCCTTCTTATAAGCCCCTCCTCCCATGCCCCGTTCCCATTCCCTGTATGTATGCGTTTACGCCGTTACGCTGCTGCTGAGCGCGTTCCTGCTGTTCCTCGTGCAGCCGATGTTCGGCAAGATGATCTTGCCGCTGCTGGGCGGGAGCCCTTCGGTGTGGAACACGGCCATGCTGTTTTTCCAGGCGCTGCTGCTGGCGGGTTATGCCTACGCCCACGGCACCGCGCGATTGCTTCCCATCAAGGCGCAGGCGCTTTTGCATCTCGCCCTGCTTGTTGCTTTCGTTTTCGTGCTGCCTATTGCCATACCGGAAGGTTGGGTTCCGCCCGCGGGCAAAGATCCCACTTTCTGGCAGCTCGGCCTTATGGCCGTCGCCGCCGGCGGGCCGTTCTTTATTTTATCGGGCAGCGCCCCCATGCTTCAGCACTGGTTCGCGCATACCGATCATCCGGATGCCCATAATCCTTACTTTCTTTACGCCGCGAGCAATTTGGGGAGCATAAGCGCCCTTCTCGCCTATCCCTTTTTTGTCGAGCCCGCGATGCAGATCAGCGAACAGTCGGCGGGATGGTCTTTGGGATATGGCATCCTCATTGCCTGTGTGCTTGTCGCCGCCATGCTTGCCTGGCGGCATGCCGGGCCGGGTAAAACCATTGCAGGCGCAGACGGGGATTCCGAAACTATTACATGGAAATGCCGCGCCCTCTGGCTCGTACTTGCCTTTGTGCCGTCCTCGCTCATGCTCGGGGTTACGACCTTTATTACAACCGACCTTGCCTCCGTCCCCCTGCTCTGGATCGTCCCGCTCGCGCTGTATGTTTCGACGTTCATTATCGTGTTTGCGAGAAAGCCGTTGATAAGCGCCGAGAAGACTTATTACTGGCAGGGTCTTATCATCATGATGATTTTAGGCTTGATCGGGTCGATGACCGAGATCGCCAAGCCCGCGATGATTGTCGCCCATTTGATCCTGTTTTTCCTCACCGCGCTGATGTGCCATCACGAACTTGCGCAATCGCGCCCGCATGCCCGGCACCTGACGCAGTTTTACCTCATCATGTCGCTTGGCGGCGCGCTCGGCGGATTTTTCAATGCGATCATCGCGCCCAATCTTTTCGTCGTGCCGATCGAGTACGGCATGGTGCTCGCCCTCGCCTGCTTCATGCGCGAGAGCACCGAGCCGCAGAAATCGTTGGCGGTGTCGTGGGATCGTTTCAAAACGATGCTGAAGAAACGGGAGCGCGGATACCTGTTCAAGTCGGGCATACTCAGCGTGAGCATTGTTCTGGTTTCGACAGCGGCATGCACCTATCTCGCCGAGCACGGCGCGATACGGATGGTGCTGATGGGGATGATCCTGACGATCCTGACGCTCAATCTCGAGAAAAGATGGATTTTCGGTTTTTGCACTTTTTTCATCCTGATGCTTCATCCGCCGGGGTTTTTCTGGGGCGGCACGATCTATGACAGGCTGGTCCACCAGGACCGGAATTTCTTCGGCGTCATCCGCGTCGTCGACATGCAGAAAGCCGGCATCCGTACGCTGTTGCACGGCACGACGATCCACGGAACCCAGCCGCTGGCGGCGGAACATAAACTGATCCAGCTTTCCTATTACAGCGAGACGAGCGGTATCACAGATGCGTTCCGCCTTCTTGATAATTCCTCCGTTCCGCAAAAGGTCGGCGTCATCGGCCTTGGCATCGGCGTTACCTCCTGTTACGCGAAGGAAGGACGCAGCTTCGAGTTTTTCGAGATCGACTCCGCCGTCAAGGAAGTCGCGGAGAACAGGCATTTCTTCACGTATCTGTCCGATTGCGGCAGCCCCTACGACATCATCCTGGGGGACGGGCGCATTAAAATGGCCGAGCAGCCGGACGGCAAGTACAACGCCATCGTCATCGACGCGTTTAGTTCGGACAGCATTCCCATCCACCTGCTGACTATTGAATCTTTCAATCTTTATAAAATGAAGCTGAAGCCGGGCGGATATATCATCATCAATATCTCCAACCGTTACATCAACCTGCGACCGGTCGTCGCCAGCGCCGCGGAAGCGCTCGCCATGAAAGCCTATGTCATCGTGACCAAGGAGGGCGCGGTGGAAAACATGCCGTATTACCAGGCGGAATTCATGGTCATTACCGGCGATCCCGCGCACGGCGAGGCGCTTAAAGAGAGGGGGTGGAGCGAGGAAACGCCTAAAGAAGGATTCCGGCTCTGGACCGACCAGTATTCCAACATCACCACATTGTTCAAACTGATAGTGCCGATTTCCGAAGAGAAGGGATCTGTTAAAAAATGAGTAAGGGTGTTCCCGCCGCAGTCCATGCGGTCGTTCCCGTTTACGCCGTCACGCTGCTGCTGAGCGCGTTCCTGCTGTTCCTTGTGCAGCCGATGTTCGGCAAGATGATCCTGCCGATGCTGGGCGGCAGCCCTTCGGTGTGGAACACGGCGATGCTGTTTTTTCAGGCTCTGCTGCTCGCGGGTTACGCCTATGCTCACGGCACCTCGCGTTTTCTTTCCATTAAGACGCAGGCGCTTTTGCATCTTGCGCTGCTGCTCGCTTTCGTTTTCGTGCTGCCCCTCGCCATTCCCGAGGGCTGGGTTCCGCCCGCGGGCGAAGATCCCACATTCTGGCAGCTTGGCCTGATGGCCGTCGCCGTCGGCGGGCCGTTCTTTGTGCTCTCCGGTTCCGCTCCCATCCTCCAGCACTGGTTCGCGCATACCAGCCACCCGGACGCCCATAACCCCTATTTTCTTTATGCTTCCAGCAATCTCGGGAGCATGACGGCGCTGCTCGCCTATCCGTTCCTTGTCGAGCCTGCCTTGAAAATCGGCGAGCAATCGGCGGGCTGGTCGTTCGGCTACGGGCTGCTCATCGCCTGCGTTCTGGCATCCGCTTTCCTTGCGTGGAAACACGCGGAACCGGGGAAGAGAATCGCGCAGGAGAGCGGCGGCGCCGAAACCATTACATGGGAGCGCCGCGCGCTCTGGATCGTGCTTGCTTTCGTCCCCTCCTCGCTCATGCTCGGCGTGACGACCTTTATCACCACCGATCTTGCCACGGTTCCCCTGCTCTGGATCGTTCCGCTCGCGCTTTATGTTTCGACATTTATCATAGTGTTTGCGAAAAAGCCGATGCCGCCGCGCCGGCTGACGCTGCCGTTTCATGCCTTTTTACTGATGCTGCTTCTGACGATCGAGATATGCCTGATACCCATTGACAAGACGTTCCTGATGGCGCTGCATATCCTGCTGTTCTTCTTCACGGCGCTGATGTGCCATCATGAACTGGCAGCGTCGCGCCCGCATGCGGGGCACCTGACGCAGTTTTATCTCATCATGTCGCTCGGCGGCGCGCTCGGCGGTTTTTTCAACGCGATCATCGCGCCCAATGTTTTTATCGTGCCGCTTGAATATGCGCTGGTGCTCGCCCTGTCCGCATTCATGCGCTTCAGCAGTGAGGAAAGGGCTGGTGTTTCAGCCTGCCTTGAACGGCTGAAGGCCTCCGCGGAAAGCGGGTTTGCCGCTTTTCTCAGAATGTCCGGACTGCCGTTCATCGTTATTGTCGCCGTCATGTCCATGCTTTCTCCTCATTTGATTCCGGAGCCCAAGGCGCTGATGGCTATCGGCCTTATCAGCCTGCTTCTGCTGCCGCTGCTTTTACGGCGGCGCTGGGTGTTCGGATTTTGCGCGATGGCCATATTGCTCGTCCATCCGCCGGGGCAAAATGCGGACCGCCTGTTCATCGAGAAAATGCATTACCGGGACCGCAACTTTTTCGGCATCCTGAAAGTCGGCGACACCGGGGAAGGCATCCGCCTGCTGCTGCACGGCACGACGATCCACGGCGCGCAGGCGATTGCGCCCGAATACAGCAAGGTCCAGATTTCCTATTACAGCACCTTCAGTCCGCTGACCGAGGCGTTCTCGATGGCGGACAACATGTCGATGCCGCAAAAGATCGGCGTGCTTGGCCTCGGGATAGGCGTTGCGGCCTGCTATCAGAAGGAAGGCCGCGGCTTCGAATTTTTCGAAATCGATCCCGCCGTGGTCAAGGTCGCTGAAGATCCGAAGCTTTTCACCTATCTTTCCGGCTGCGGCAGTCCTTATGAAATTACGCTCGGCGACGGGCGGCTGAAAATCGCGGAGGAGCCGGATCACAGTTTTGACGTTATCTTCCTCGACGTGTTCAGTTCGGACAATATCCCGATCCACGTCATCACCGCCGAGGCGATGGCGCTGTACAAGACGAAACTCAAGGAAAACGGCTTTATCGTTTTGAATACCTCGAACCGGTTTATGGACCTGCTGCCGGTGACGGCAGCGGCTGCGCAAGCCATTGATATGAAGGTGTTTTCGAAGTTCACCGAGGCGGGCACGCTTGAGGATTCCGGCCTGCCCTATAACGGGGCGGAGTTCGTCGTTTTCACCTCCAACCCGCTTCACATGGCATACCTCAAGGAAAAGGGCTGGGCGGAACCGCAGCCTGAACCGGGCGTTCGTCTCTGGACCGACCATTATTCGAACATAGTATCGGTGCTTAAGGTGTTTAAATAACCACGCCTTAACCTTTTTTAAACCTTTATGAGGCCAGAATTGGCGCATAGAGATAGCGTCATGCTATTATTATAACTAAGGAAACGAGTACGATGGATACGATTAAACAAGAGTTTATTGCCAGAACCTCCAGACTTTCCCACGCACAGGATGCAGCACAGACCGCGGCCTTTTTAGAGGCAGTCAGCGGAATTAAAGGCGCATCCAGAATGAGTGGCGATCCGGAGCACTTTGCCCGCATGGCGGAAGCCGGCTGCTGGCAGCCGGTATAACATTTGCCGGCGGTCCCGGCTAGAATGTTATCCGGGTTTGCATTGTCACGCTTTTTCAAACGGTTCCTGCTTCCGGTCCGCCAAGGCGGGATGGAGTTCGATGCGGTCAAGATCGCGGCCTATTTCACGCCGCGCGTATAGCAGGTCGAGCCGCTCCTGAATGCGGAGAAAATAACCTTCCGAAAGACCGAAATACTTCGTCAGCCGCAAATCCGTATCGGCAGTGATGGCCCTTTTGCCGTTGACGATGTCGCTGATCCGGGCGCGAGGGACGCCTATGGCGCGGGCGAGATCGCTCTGGCTGAGATCCAGAAGCTCCAGAAACTCCGTCTGAAGTATTTCACCGCAATGAGGCAGTTCCTGTTTTCTTTTTCTGTTCATGATTTTTCTATCCATTTAATAACCACCGTCATTGCGATTAAGCCGCAGGCCGACGCGGCAATCCATACTATAGCTTGGATCGCCACGCTCCCTCCGGTCGCTCGCGATGACGTAAATTTTGTATCCTGTCACGTGACGCATTACAACTATTTAACCGCCTGAAAACGGATGCCGGGGTTTTTGTCCTGCGCGTCGTTCAGGTGCCAGGCATTCCTTGCAAGAAACACCGGGTCGCCATCGTGGTCGTTCGCAATGGCGCTTTGATTCTGGTCGATGAATTTTTTCAGGCCCTGCGGGTCGTCGGAATAGATCCAGCGGGCGGTATGCAACGCCGCTTCCTCGAATTTCACCGGCACGTCGTATTCGGTGCGGATGCGGTCCGCCAGCACGTCGAACTGGAGCGCTCCGACGACGCCGACGATCCAGCCCGAGTCCATCACCGGCTTGAACACCCGCGCCGCGCCTTCCTCGGCGAGTTGCACGAGCGCGGATTCGAGATGCTTTGCCCGCATGGGGTCGTTCGCCCGCACACGCTGCATCAGTTCGGGCGCGAAGTTGGGAATGCCGGTGAAATGAAGGTCTTCATTGCTTTCGACGAGCGCGTCGCCGATGCGCAGATTGCCGTGGTTCGGCAGGCCGATAATGTCGCCCGCGAAGGATTCTTCGGCGCTTTCCCGCTCCTGCGCGAAGAACATCAGCGGGTTGTGAATGGTCAGCATCTTGCCGGAGCGGACATGCCTGAGCTTCATGCCTTTTTTGAACCTGCCGGAACAGACGCGGGTGAAGGCGATGCGGTCGCGGTGTTTGGGGTCCATGTTCGCCTGAATTTTAAAGACGAAGGCGGTGACTTTGGGTTCGTCCGGCTTCACTTCCCGCTCCAGAGTCTTTTGAGAGCGCGGCGGCGGGGCATAAGCGCCGATCCCTGCCAGCAACTCGCGGACGCCGAAATTATTGACGGCGCTGCCGAAGAACACGGGGCTCATGTGCCCTTCCAGATATATCTGCCGGTCGAAGGGCGGATAGACGCCGCGGATCATCTCGACGTCCTCGCGCAGCTTTGCGGCCTGCAATTCGGGGAGAAGCTCGTCGATCTTCGGGTCGGCAAGCCCCTTGCACTCGACGCTATCCAAAAGCTTGTCGCCCTTGCTGCGGCCGAACAGGATCAGGCGGTCGTTGATGAGGTCGTAGCAACCCCTGAACTCCCGCCCCATGCCGATGGGCCAGCTTGCCGGGGTAACATGGATCTGGAGCTTGTTTTCGATCTCATCCAGCAGGTCGAACGGGTCGAGCGCCTCTCGGTCCATCTTGTTGATGAAGGTGACGATGGGCATGTCGCGCAGGCGGCATACCTCGAAGAGTTTGAGGGTCTGGGATTCGATGCCCTTCGCGGCATCCAGCACCATCACGGCGCTGTCGACCGCCGTTAAAGTGCGGTAGGTGTCTTCGGAGAAATCCTCGTGGCCCGGCGTATCGAGCAGGTTGAAGGTATGTCCCCCGCTCTCGAATGTCATCACGGCGGAGGTCACGGAAATCCCCCGCTCCTGCTCGACCTTCATCCAGTCCGAGCGCGCGCGGCGGCGGTCGCCCTTCGCCTTGACCGTGCCCGCAAGCTCGATCGCGCCGCCGAACAGAAGAAGCTTTTCGGTCAGCGTCGTTTTACCGGCGTCCGGGTGGGCGATGATGGCGAAGGTGCGCCGGCGGTCGATTTGTTGCTGTAGGTTACTCATGTTTTTTACCACGAATGGACACGAATATTCCCGAATAACAATTGGCTTATATTCGTGTTCATTCGTGGTCCATTCCCTGTAATAGTCCGATCCGGAATTTTCAAATCGCGGTTTCTACTCATCTGATTTCTCATCATTTTCTAATAGTCTGTTTTTTATGCGTTCCTGCTCCTGTTCCGCAAGAAGATAATTATTTATGTGATTGAAAAAGTCCCGGTTGTTGCGGAACGCCGCGATCAGTTCTTTTATGGGAGCGGCATGAGCGCCGTTTTTAAGGGCATTCAGGCTGGCTTTCTCCTTGCCTTCCCTCGTTTTCGGGCTGGTCGATTTTTCCCACGGCTTCCAGCGTTTGATCGCCTCGGCCTGTTTTTTCCTGCGTTCTTCGATCCATTTTGCCATGCTCTTCTCCTTATGGGATAATATTCCTAATAATGGAAAAGTGCAAGCTTGATCCGAGGCCGGAGCTTCATCTTATTTGGCATAATTTAATTTTGCATAATTTATATGGGCGTGATAAATTACCGCACGATTTAAGGCGATCAGGCAAGGCGGGCGAGCGCTTTCATGTACAACAAACTGAAAAAACAGAACGGCGAAAAATTCGCACAGGCGATCAGGGGTTTCCACAATGGAATCCTGGAGATACCGGATCTTGACGTCATCCTGCGCCATGCGGGGCGGGAGGCGGAACCGCTGCTGCCTTATCTTATGAGCCTGCTGGCTTCCAACGACGACGATGCCCCCGCCTCCGCGCCGGGTGACCCGTTTGCCCTGCTCGATCGGGCGGGGTACGAGGCTTTCCACGCCGATACGCTGGAAAAGCAAAACAGCATCGCGCGTTATTTCAAACAAGGCGAACTGCTCTGCACTTTCAACGACAGCGCCCGTTACCAGGATTATTACATTGTCCATGCCGTCAAAAAGAACGTGGATCGAATCAGACGCGAGGATTTCAACGGCAAGGAAAAGCGGCAGGATGAATACGGCACCTCGGTGATTTCCATCCAGATGCTGAAAGAAGGCGGTTATATCAGCATCAAAAACCGCTATAATCACACAGTTTCCGGCAGCGACAACACTTTTGGCAGCAACCCGGACAATATCATTGAGGGGCTTTCGGCAGCATTGAAGGCGCATTTCAATGTCGAGTTCTCGGTCACAGAATCCCCGTTGCCCGAAGGGTTTGTCCTGACGGGAAACCGGATTTTCAAATATCACCGGGAGTATAACAACATCTATTACGGCGACCAGGCCTGGGCCCAAGACGGCACGATCCACACGGTCGACAGGTCCGCGGGTGATGCCCTGTTCGATGGGTTCCTGTTTGACAATAAAACCAAAACCCTGAAAAACATCGACCCTGGATTCAACGACAGCTTCGCCGAGGATTTCAACCGGTGCTACGGCGGAAACCGGGCCTTAAGCGTTCAAAAAGGAAACCTGACGCTGAACGGCGCGATCCTGATCGGCGCTGAAGAATCGCGTATTATAAGTCTCTATCTTCCCGCGCTCGTCACGATGGGCGACCGCTGCCTTTTCGACACACCTGCCCTGACGCATTTTAAAGCGCCCGCGCTCGCCACGATGGGCGACTGCTGCCTTTTCCACGCCGATGCCCTTAGACACTTTGAAGCGTCCGCGCTCGCCACGATGGGCAACTACTGCCTTCACAACGCCCGTACCCTGACGCACTTTAAAGCGGCCGCGCTCACCACGATGGGCAGCGGCTGCCTCAGCAACGCCAGCGCGCTGACCGGAGCCGGTTTTAAAGCCCCACATACCGGGCCAGCCTGTGCGATATAGTTATTTTGAGGGATGGCATTGCAAGCCGGCGCTGAACCTGGTCCCCGCTTGCCCGGGGAATGCAGTTCGGAGGTCAGGCAAGACGTCTTTCGCGTTAAAATACCTTTCCCTCGAACGGGTTCTGCATTGCGCGGTCTTCGATCTCGATGACCCAGAGATCGGGGTCGCGGTCTGCGGCGCGGCGGAAATAATCGTCGGCTTTGTTTTCCTCGACGGCTTCGCCCTTGAACAGCGCCATCCAGCCCATTTCACCGTCGAGGTTGCGCTGCTGCTGGAGCAGTTTGCAGCCGTTGCCTCCAAGTCCGTTGATTTTCAGCAACACTATGCCGGAGGCGTAATTGCCGGTGCGGTGGATGTAATAAGGAATTCCCGCCCGGGCAAGCTGGTGCAGGTGCGCGTCGACCCAGAGCTTTGTCGGCAGGCGGTCGTCGGCCATCAAAAATCCGTCATTGCCCGGCTTGTCCGGGCAATCCATGGCTGCCGCCTGCGCGGGCTTATAAATGGATCACCCGGACAAGCCGGGTGATGACAAATTAAAAAATGGCGAGAACAAGTCCTCATTTCTTTATCTTCTTGCCGTACAGTTCCAGACGGCATTCGACGAGGTCGTAGCCGAGCTTGCGGGCGATGTCGGCTTTCATCTTTTCTATTTCAGCGTTCTGGAACTCGACGACTTCGCCTGATTCTATGTCGATCAGGTGATGGTGGTGATCGGTGTTGAGTTCGTAGCGCGCGAAGTTTTCCTTGAATTCGTGCCTGACGACCAGTTCGAGTTCGTCGAGCAGGTTGAGTGTGCGGTAAACGGTCGCCATGCTGATCGACGAGTCGACGGCTTTCGCGCGCTCATAGACGTCTTCCACGGAAGGGTGCCCGCCGCCCTGATCGAGGACCTTGAGAATCGTTTTTCTCTGTCCCGTCATTTTCAGGCCGGCTTCGGCGCAGCGTTGTTCAAGATTGCTCATTGGGTATAGATATAACTATTCGGCCTTTTCGGCAACCCCTGCCCGTTCGGGATTGCGTTTGAATCTGGAAAAAGGCGAACCTTTCGCCTGTTTACCCTGCATGCGAATCGCGGGGAATTCGACCGTTACGGTCGTGCCCTTGCCGAGATCGGATTCAAGCTCGAGGCTGCCACCGTGCAGTTCGGCCATGGCCTTTGCGAGCGGCAGGCCGAGGCCGGTGCCCTGCGTCGGCATTTCCTCATGCGGGATGCTGACCTGGCCGAAGGGTTCCAGCGCTTCCTTGATTCTATGCTTGGGGATGCCGATGCCGGTGTCCTTTACGATCAGTTCCAGCGCGCCCTTCTCGTTGAGGCGGGCGATAATCTCGATGAGGCCGTTGGTCTTGGAATATTTGACCGAGTTGCCTACAAGGTTGATGAGGATCTGGCGCACAAGGCGCGGATCGGCGAACAGAGGGGGCAGATTGGGATCGGGTTTTTCCTCGATTTTCAGGCCGCTGCTGAAAGCGCGGGAAGCCATCATCCGCGCGACCGCGGCGATCAGGTCCTCGACGCTGAGAAACTCCTCATCCAGTTCCACCCTGCCCGCCTCGATCTTGGACATGTCGAGCACTTCGTTGATGATTTCGAGCAGGTGGCGGGCGCTGAGGTGGATGTCGGCGAGATATTCCTTATATTTAGGGTTGCCGAGCTCGCCGAAGGTCTCCTTCATCATCATCTCGGAGAAACCGATGATCGCGTTGAGCGGTGTGCGGAGTTCGTGGCTCATGTTGGCGAGGAACGTCGATTTCGCCTGGTTGGCGGTGTCCGCCTGTTCTTTCGCAAGGCGGAGCGAGAGTTCCATCTGTTTGCGCAGCGTGATGTCCATGATCGTGGTCACCTGGAAGCGGCGGCCCTGAGAGAGTTCAAGGGCGGCGGTGGTGAACAGCGCGTTCGCGACGGTGCCGTCCTTGCGCAGAAGTTTCATTTCGCCCGAGCTGCGGATGCCGCTGCGGATGAATTCATCGTGGTTGCGGCTTGCCTGCTCCCGCTCATCCGGGGCGATAAGATTGAGAAACCCTCCGCCGACAAGTTCGTCGCGCTGCCAGCCGTAGATGCGGACGAAGCTGTCGTTGATGCGGACGATTTTCTGGTTCTGGTCGGTTACGACGATGCCGACTTCGCTGACGTCGAAAACGGATGTGAGTAGCGAAATGGCGTCATCCCGTTCGCGCTGCAGGCTGTCGGCTTCCTCATCGGACGGAACGCCGAGCGCATGGATGATGTCATCGCCAAGCGGGTTGAGAACGAAACCGCCGAGCCGGATGTTGCCGGGGACGACGGCCATGACTTTCACGGTGAGGGGCTTTTTTTCCCGGTGGACGAGCGCGACCGAGTCGATAAAGCGAGCCAGATTTTCGGGGTCGATCAGGGCTTCCAGCGGCTTGCCTTCCAGATCGAAATCGCGGCGGCTGAACCAGATTTTTGCGCCGTTGTTTATTTCTTCGATAATAAATTTTCGCTCGCCCGTTACCCGGATAACGAAGCTGGGGAGCGGCGTTGAGCCGAAAAGCTTTTTATAATCAATGTCCTGCTTGCCCACCTGAATCCCCGGGAGCTGTGGCCTATCTTATATACTCGAATAAAAACCTTTTTTTTCCGTTACTTATAGTTTTCCGTAATGTTTTAACGGGCATGAAAAACCTGCGGGAGATTAGGCCTAGTTTCCATGAAAAACAAACGGTTTCTGTCTGGGGGCTAATCCTTGTCGCCGATATAGCGCGCGAGCGGGCTTTGCTCGTGGTATTCGAGGGCGGTGTCGCCTTCCTCGTCCCACCGGTCGAGATCGAGGCGCATGTTGGTGAGAAGTTCGTTTAGCGTATCTCCCGGCACAGGCTCCGCGACGCAGTAAGACATGGTCAGCGGCATGGTCTTGTCCTTGAGCCTGACCGCGAGTTTTTCTTCCATCAGATAACTGCGCAGGCGGTTGACGGCGGCGGTGCCTCCCGAAGATTCGGAGTGCTTGAGGCTCATGATGAATTCGCAGTCGCCCGAGCGGTAGGCGTCATCGAAAGAGCGGACGCATTTCTTGATAAGCTTGCCGAGAACCCCGAGCAACTGGCGGCTCTGGTCCCTGGCGATCCTGTCCTTGAATTCGTCGTAATTGTCGATGCGGGCGAGCGCGAGCGTGAACGGGTTGCCGCGCCGCGCGCGCCGCTCGAGTTCGCGGTTGATGTCAATCTCCATCGCATGGCGGCTGCGCAGCCCCGTTTCGACGTCAAGACCGCTGTCGATCATGGCGCAGTCCTTCTCCAGCCTTCTCAGCTTGAAGATGAAGTTTTCGTAGAGGCTGGTGAAATCGTCGTATTCCTTGAGAGTAATGAGTTCCTTGCCGTACAGAACCTTGTCGGTCAGGCCGGTCGCCACGACGTGCAGTTCTTCAAAAATTTTCCTGAGATCGCCCAGCGTCACCTTTTCGATGAAAACGTCGTTTTCAACTTCCTTCACCCATTTCTGAAAGCTTTCGGGGACGCCGAGCTTTTCCTGCCCCTTAAAGGCCGTGGGGAAGAATATGCGCTTGGTCGCGCGGCCGAACCATTCCGCGTGTTCGTCGATCACCGGGGCCAGGGCCTTGAGCTTGCTGTCTATTTCGTAATCTAACGGCATGAAAAATAATACGGTTTTCCTCTCTTTTAACAATATAGGGGAAATCTGTGCGAATGGTTAATGAAAACAGGTCGCTTTAGAAGCTTTATCCATATAAATCCGCCATACCGGCGGAAACCGGGATCTTGCCGCTATTTCCCCAGGAAGATCCCGGCTTTCGCCGGGATGACGGTGTTGTTTTAGGCGGGCAGCCATTCTTTCTGAAGGGCGTCCAGCGTGCCGTTGCGGATGGCTTCCCGCACTTCCCGCATCAGCCAGTTGATCGTCGCCACGTTGTGCTGGGCGACGATCTGCATGCCGAACATTTCGCCGGACTTCAGCAGGTGGTGGATATAGGCTTTTGAAAAGTCGCGCGAGGCCGGGATGCCGATGCGGGGATCGAGCGGTTCCGGGTCGTCGCGGTAGCGGGCGTTGGTCAGGTTAATGCGCTCACCGCGCTGGCCCTTGATGAGCGCCATGCCGTGCCGGGCAATGCGCGTCGGGGTCACGCAATCGAACGTGTCGATGCCGACGCGCACGAAATTGAACACATCCTCGATCCGCCCGATGCCGAGAAGATGAACGGGGCGGTCATCGCGCAGGCGCTGCATGCACATATTCACGACGTCGAACATTTCCCCGACGCTGCCGCCGAGCGAGCCGCCGACGGCGGAGCCAAAGAAGGCGCGGTCATTGACGTAGGCGCAGCTTATATCCCGAAGATCTTCATAGACGCCGCCCTGCACGATGCCGTAGAGCGCCTGCCTGCCGTCATGGGCGCGGGCGAATTCGGCGAGGCTGCGGTCGCCCCAGCGGTGGCTGCGCTCCATCGACATGGCGGTGTAATCCTTATCGACATGGTAAGCGGTGCATTCATCGAGCTGGTAAATCAGGTCGGCGCCCAGAGCGCGCTGGATCTGCATCGAACTTTCGGGGGTGAGGGTCAGCGCCGCGCCGTCCCAGTAGGACTGAAAGCGCGCGCCATCCTCCGTGATCTTCAACATGCTTTTGGTGCGCGCGCCCTTGTTACGGCCCTTTATCTCGTCGGCGACAGAGCCGTGGCCCATCGAGAAAATCTGGAAGCCGCCGGAGTCGGTCATCATCGGGCCGCGCCACTGCATGAAGTCGTGAAGCCCGCCCATCTTTTCCACGACAGCCGCGCCTGGCTGGATCATGACGTGGTAAGTGTTGGCGAGGATGATGTCGGTCTGCGCCTCGCGCATCGCGGCGGGGGAAAGATTTTTGATCGAGGCCTTGGTGCCGCAGAAAATGTAATTCGGGGTTTCGATGGTCCCGTGCGGGGTGCTCAGCCTGCCCACCCGCGCCTTGCCGCCGGGGTCTTTGTGGAGGATGTCGAAGGCGAAATTCGGATAGTCCAGTTTTTCCGGCGGCGGCACGATGATCGGCTGCTGTTTTTTACGTCGGTTTCTTTCGCGGGATGATTGAGCCATTTTAAAAATGTCCCCTAAAAACGTCATCCCGGCGCAAGCCGGGATCTTTTGCCGTCCCCATGAAGGTCCCGGCTTTCGCCGGGATGACGGGAAATTACTTCGAGGCCTTTTTCGCCGCGGCCTGTTCGATTTGCTTGCGAACCTTGCGCATTTTCGGGTCCAGCTTGGTCGGGGCCGTGTTCATCAGCCAGGCGTCGAGGCCGCCCTTGTGCTCGATCGTGCGCAAGCCGTTCGCGGTCGAGCGCAGGCTGACCCAGCGACCCAGCGTTTCGCTGTAAACGCTCGTGTCCTGCAGGTTCGGCAGGAACCTGCGGCGTGTTTTGTTATTGGCGTGGGAAACGTTGTTTCCTGTCATTACGCTCTTCCCGGTAACCATGCAACGGCGGGTCATTGTCTTAATCCTTGTTCTGGCGGTCTTTTAAACAGATGCGGAAATTAAGCGATTGCAGGGCTTAAAGTCAAGCATTTAAAGCATTCAGACTTCTCCCGGATACAGGATGGAACCTGTTTTATATTTTCATAATTCTAAACGTCATCCCCGGCAAGCGACGGAGCGAAGCGCAGGAGCGCTGACCGGGGATCCAGTATAAAAAGAGCGGCGCAAAGCGCCGCACATATATCATGGATCCCGGATCGGCGCTCGCGTTGCTCGCTTGTCCGGGATGACGATAGTGGTGTACCTTTGTAAAGTCCGGGTTCCCGGTATTTTTTAAGGAACAGATCATGCGTTTTTATCTCGCGCTGGCGGCTGTGTGCGGCTCGGTCATGGCCCTCCAGATTCTCCAGTCCCGCATCTTTTCGGTCGTTTCGTGGTATCACCTTTCGTTCCTGACGATCAGCATCGCCATGTTCGGCCTTACCGTCGGCGCGCTCGACGTTTACAGGAAATCCGGAACCGGGGCGTTTGACGATCTGCCCCAGACGCTTCGCGATCTTTCCTTTCTGCTCGGCAAGGCCATCGTGCTGGCGCTGGTCTTCCAGCTTTTATTGCCGATCATCCATACCAGCATCCTGAAAGCCGCGATAACCCTGCCCGCCGTCGCGGGGATTACGGCCATCGGCTATTATTACGCGGGGAAAATCGTCGCCCTGTGCCTGACGCGGTCGGGCCTGCCAGCAGGCAAGGTTTACGGCGCGGATTTGCTGGGGGCCGCTTTCGGCTGCCTTGCAACATTATTATTGATGAAAATATTCGATGCACCGTCGGCCATCCTGCTGACCGGCGGCGCGGTCATCCTGAACGGGTTTTTATTCGAGCCGGGCAAAATGGCGGAGAACAAACGCGCAATCCTGTTCGGGATTGCGTTTTGCCTTATGGGACTTGTCAACGCCGCCGCGCCCAAGCCGTTCATCTACCCGCTTTGGGTAAAGAGCGCCCGCATGCCGCAATCCATCATCGAGTATGAACAGTGGAACCCGATATCGCGCGTCACCATTATAGAGCCCGGCAAAAAATCAATGCCGGTTTTCCTCTGGGGCACAAGTCCCAATTTGCCCGACCATTACAAGGAAGGTGATCCCACCGGTTATTACAAAGTCCTGTCCGTGGACGGTGCGGCCATAACGCCATTGTCCAAATTCGACGGCAAGGATTTCGAAGCGGTCGATTACCTGAATTACGACATCACCAATATATTCCATTTCCTGCCGGGCATAAAAAAGATGGCGATTGTCGGCCTTGGCGGCGGGCGCGACCTGCTCTCCGCGCTTTACTTCAAAGCCGAAGAGGTCGTGGCGCTCGATATCAACAGCACGCAGATCAGTCTCGCGACGGAAGATCCGGTCTATAAAAACTATACGAACCTCTGGCAGCATGACGGGGTGCGGATCATCAACAGCGAGGCAAGGAGCTGGTTCACGCGCAGCGATGAAAAATTCGACGCGATCCAGATGTCGATGATCGACACATGGGTCGCCGTCGGCGCGGGAGCGTATGCGCTGACAGAGAACAGCCTGTATACGACCGATGCCTGGAAAATCTTCCTGAGCCGCGTTAACGATCATGGCGTGCTGACGGTAAGCCGCTGGCATTTCGGCGATTCCTATAACGATCTCGGGCGTCTTGTGGTCATGACCATGACGGCCCTGATGGAGATGGGCGTGGAAGATCCGTCCCAAAATATCTTTATTGTCCATACGGACCGCATCGCCACGCTGGTCATCGGGCGCAGCGCTTTGACAGAGGAGCAGGTTTCTTCCCTGACGAGGGCCGCCGACAAATACGGCTACGACATTCTCGCGGCGCCGGGGCGCGCGGCCAGGGGGGATGTGCTTAAAAATATTCTTGAATCCCGCACCGGGGATGACATCGCAAAAGCCATTGCGGGATTGCCGTTCGATCTTACCGCGCCCACGGATCACCGACCGTTCTTTTTCAACCAGGCGCATATCCAGAAACCGCTGCAGGTTCTGGCGCAGGCGAACTCTTATAATTTCAAGACGCAGAATCTGCGCGGCCATGCGATCGCGACGCTCAACCTCTACATCATCATTCTTTTCTCGGTTATCGCCTCGCTGCTGGTTCTTGTGCTGCCTTACCGCAAGGCGCTCGATAATGCGCCGGGGCCTTTCATTATTTCCGGCACCGTCTATTTCACGCTGATCGGAACCGGGTTCATGTTCGTTGAAATCACGCTGATGCAGGTCATGGGCATGTTCCTCGGGCACCCGATTTACGGACTCAGGATCGTGCTTTTCAGCCTGATCCTCTCCACCGGGCTTGGCAGTCTTTTGTCCGAAAAAATCAGGCTGGACAGCGCGCCGCGCATTCTCATCTGGACAGCGATACTTTCCGCCTACATTTTCGGGCTCACCTATTTCATGGACAGCCTGCTGCATCAGTTCATACAGTCGGAACTTCCGGCGCGGATAGCGCTTTGCGTTGCGCTGCTGACGCCGTGCGGCATGATGATGGGGTTCGCGTTTCCGCTCGGGATGCGCCTTACGGACAGGATTTCCAGCGCGCTCACGCCCTGGTTCTGGGGCATTAACGGCGCCGCGGGCGTGATGGCGTCCGCGCTTGCGATGTTCATCAGCATCGGCTGGGGGCTTGACGCGACACTGACGGCGGGGGCGCTTTGCTATGCGCTGCTGGCCATTCCAGCCTTGAGGCTTGCGGGGCAGCGTCTTTAAAAAAGCTGTCCCGCCCAGAACAGCATCCCCGCCAGCGAGACCATGAACAGCAGGTGCGCCATCAGGCTTATATAGATGGCGCGGCGCAAATGGCCTTTTTCGAGGCGGGCGGTTGCGTCTTTGGGGCCGCACCAGCCGCGTTTGATGGCGCTGCCGTCGAGATCGGTCGAGGGGCCGCCTAAACTTACATGGAGCGCGAAGGCTATCGCCGTGACCGGCAGACCGCCTTCCTCGTATTTTGCCTTGCCGGGGCCGAAAAGCTGGCCGATGAAAGCGCGGGTCATGCCGGCGGCGGGGGTGAAAAGTCCGGCGGCCGCCAGCAACAGCCCGGACAGCAGGTGCGGCGCGTATCCCATCAGTTTTTCCAGCGCGAGGGCCGTTTTGCCAAATCCCTTGCTGAAGCCGTCCCTGCCGAAGCGCCAGGCGAAAAAGGCGAGGCCCGCGTACAGGTACGCGCCCGGCAGGCCCGCCAGCACGTACCAGAAGACCGGCGCGGCCAGACCCTTGTCAAAAGCCCGCGCCGCAAGGCTCATGCCCGCGCGGGTGATGCCGAAATCATCGCTGCCCGAGAGGTCCGTACGCGTCGAATGGGCGATGGTGAAGTACGCCCCCTTGCTCGATTTGCCGTCGCGCATGGCGAAATAAAGCTGCATCAGCGCGAACCAGACTGTTCCGGCGGTCAGAACGAAGGACAGCAGGAGAATTTCCGTTATGTTGTGAAACGGCTTTGCCGCCACCAGCCGTTCGGCGAGCAGGCCGAGGCCGAAGGCGGCGACCAGCCCCAGCATCGTTATGAAGAAGCCGCGGGAAAAAAGGTCGGATTGCGTGCGGTCGCGGTTGTCCAGACGCCCGCCGATACGGCCGATTGTTTTATCAAAAATAAGCCAGAGGAACGGATTCGCGTTGCCGTGCATCGGGCCGGTAATCAGGCCGGCGATCCCGGCCAGAAGCCACGCGGCCATCGCAATGGGGATGCGCCCGGGGTCGAGCATCTGGCTGTATATGTTCTGAAAAATTTCCTGCATCGCTCCGACCGAAAAGGCGGTAAGGGAGTATTTTATACCATTTTGCCGTTTAAAGGCCCAGCAATATAGGCTATATTATTGCAGTGCAAAAATAACGCCCTTTTGGTATAATATTAGAAGAAGGGCATACAGGGTAAAAAGGGTGATTTATCATCTATATGAGATGCAGCAGGCGGCTCTGACCCCTGCCCGCTTTGCCGCCGAATTCGCGCGGACCGTTTACCGCCACCCGTTGAACCCGCTTTCCTATACGCAACTGGGACGCACGCTTGCCGCCAACGCGGAGTTGTTCGAGCGCGTGACGCGGCGCTTCGGCAAGCCGGAATTCGGGCTGCCGGAAACGCGCATCGACGGAAAAGCCGTAAAGATCACCGAAGAGATCATTGCCGAAAAGCCGTTCTGCAACCTGCTTCATTTCAGGCGCAAGACCGACCGCAAGGACCCGAAAGTTCTGATCGTCGCGCCGATGTCGGGGCATTTTGCGACGCTGCTGCGCGGCACGGTGCAGGCGCTGCTGCCGCATCACGATATTTACATCACCGACTGGATCGACGCGCGGCTGGTGCCGCAATCTTCGGGGCGTTTCAATCTCGACGATTATATCGCATACCTCATCGAATTCCTTGAGCTGATCGGCCCCGGTACGCACGTGATCGGCGTGTGCCAGCCCGCGGTTCCGGTTTTTTCCGCCGTGTGCCTGATGGAGGCCGCGAACAATATCAACTGCCCGGCGTCGATGACGCTGATGGGCGGGCCGATCGACACGCGCGTTTCCAAGACGAAGGTGACGGAGCTTGCCGAGACGCGCCCGCTCGAGTGGTTCAAGCAGAATGTCATTTCCGATGTGCCGCTTTATTATCCCGGCTCGGGCCGCCGCGTTTATCCCGGCTTTATCCAGCTCAGCGGATTCATGTCGATGAATCTCGACCGCCATGTCGGCTCGCACATGCAGTTTTACCAGCATCTCGTCAACGGCGACGGCGACGGGGCCGATTTGCACCGCAAGTTCTACGATGAATATCTGTCGGTGATGGATATTTCGGCGGCGTTCTATCTGCAGACCGTCGAGATCGTGTTCCAGCGTCACCTGCTGCCCAAGGGCGAAATGAAATGGCGCGATCCGAAAAACGGCAAGCTGCACGATGTCGATCCGAAAGCGATCAAACGCACCGCGCTGCTGACCATCGAGGGCGAGCTTGACGATATTTCCGCGCACGGCCAGACGACGGCGGCGCACGACATCGCAACCAGCCTTCCCGCGAACAGGCAATATCATCACTTCCAGATGGATGTCGGCCATTACGGGATTTTCAACGGCCGCCGCTGGCGCGAGCACATCATGCCGCGCATCCGTCATTTCATCCGCGACTTCGACAAGAAAGCCGACCCCATCCCAGAGGCCGACCTTAAAGCCGTTTCCGACAAGGCGCCCGAGCAGTGGGACAAATCCAAGCACAGTCTCGAAGCCCTGCAGAAAAAACTCAAGGGCCGGGAGAAGGTTCAGGCGGCGGAGTAATTTTCCATCCGGAAATAACTTCGGCAAAACTTTCCTTAAAAGCTTCCCTGACAGATCTCATTTCTGTTATAAATCCAGTAAGCAGCATTGTCATAATTTGTTGCACTGCAACAGGGAGGCGCTATTTGACGGTTTCATACGAACAACATGAACTGACCCGGACCATGATGCAGATCATGCGGATGCAGGCGCATATTGCGGCGATACAGACGCAGGCCATGCTGCTGCCCTTTCAGATGTGGAGCAGATTTTTTAACCCGCTGGCGGCATTCGATGAAACGAAAGTCGCGGTGAGCGGTCTTGACGCGCTCACCCGCCTTAACCCGTGGCTGAGAGATTTTACGGCGCGGCTGCCCGGCGAGGTCGAAGTGACTTTCGATTCCGCTCCCGGCAAACCGGAGGTGGAGGCCGCGCGCGATCACAAGAAATTAAAGCTGCGGCTGAGCCTGACCGAGCCGCACAGGAACTGGCTCGCGCTGGCCGAGTTGTTCAACATGGCGGCAAAGGATTATCCCAAGCCCGACTTCCGCATTGACGAGGCGAGCATTCTCGGCGAAACGCACAAGGTCAGGCAGAGCGTGCTTCTTGATAAACCGTTTGCTTCCTTGCGCCTGTTCGAGACCGGGCACAAAGGCCCCCTGCTCTATATCGCGCCGCCGATTTCCGGGCATTACAGCACGCTGGTCCGCGAAACGATCCAGTCGGCGCTGAACGCCGGGTTCCGCGTCGCCGTTTACGACATCAAGAACGCGCGCGACGTGCCGCGCAATATTCCGGATATGGGGATGGATGAATGCGTTGCCTATCATGAAGAGTTCATCGGGCATCTCGGCGGGCATATCGACCCGCGCGTAAACGTGCAGGCGGTCTGCCAGGCGACGGTTCCCGTTTCGCGGGCGGCGGCCAATCTTGCGAAAAAAGGCTCGCCCTTTACGCCCTTCACTCTCGATCTGGACGCAGGGCCGGTCAATCCCCATGCGTCGATGACGGAAGTGACGGAGTTTTCGCAAAAGCATAATCTCAACTGGTTTCGCCAGAACGTGATCTCACGGGTGCCCGCGCAGTTCAAGGGCGCGGGCCGCGACGTTTATGGGGCTTTTCGCCAGATCGGCGCTTTCATGGGCATGAATCCTGGCGCGCATGCGGGCAGTTTTGCAGAGATATTCAATCATGTGGTGGACGGGACGAAGGACAGCGACGGGTACAAAAAGAAACAGGTCTTTTATGAGGAGTACCTTTCCGGCGCCGACCTGCCCATGAAGCTTTATATGGACACTATCCGGCATTTCAGGGAAGGCAACAAGGCCGATCTTTCCGCATACAAAGGATACCTGCTGACCAAGGAAGCGTCGGAGGATGATATTTCAGCGCCGGGGCAGACGATGTACGCGCATGAAATGATGCCGGGGGCCAAAGGCTATCACTACACGCTGGAGGGCGCGGGGCATTACGGGATTTTCGCGGGATCGAAAGCGCGCGACAGGGCCCTGCCCGTCATGTTCGCCTTCATCCACAAGGCGCTGCGGGAGAACGGTTTCGATTACGGGCCGGTCCTTGATTCATACGGGAATGCGATGGACAACCCGCAAATGCCGGAAGCGTACAGCCGCGATAAACTGGATGAAACCGTTATACGGCAGGCGGCGGCATGGGAAGAATTCAAGCTAAAGCGTACGCAGCCCGCTAATGACGCACTTCAATTTTCCGTAACCATGCCACTTCCCGGTTTTCAAACAGCCTGAATTATCTGGGGATAAAATCTCCAGGTTTATTCCCTATCAAGAATATTTCTGATGGCCAAAGAGTCGCCGCAAGACCGTTCAGCAGCCCAAAATTTTCGTGTATTATAAGGAGAATCCGCGGCCCGGAGCGGTTTTCAGGCTAGTTCAGTTTTTGAAAGCGGCAAGTTCCTGTTATTCCTGCCAAAATGAGTCCTACCGGATCAATTGCTAATATAACAAGAATCTGGAAAATTAAAAAGTGAAGCATTTACAGAGGCTTATAGATCATTTTAAAGGCGCATGGACAAGAGTTCCCGCTGCCGCTATAGATAGCCCTATCCCCATAAAAAGCTTTCATAATCAGGGAACAATGCAGAACACGGCGCTTAAAAAACCGCGGAACTTTGATATTCCTGTGGAAGTCAGGATAAGCAGCCGCGCCAAGCGCATGGCGCTGCGGCTCGATAGTTCCGCGCGCGTTATGAACCTTGTCGTTCCCCGCCGGGCGAATATCGACAAGGCGTACAAGTTCGCGCAGGAGCATGAAGAGTGGATCCGGCAGAAAATAGCAGAGCTGCCCAAGCCCATCCTGTTCAAAAACGGCGCGATCATTCCCGTTCTGGGGCAGAACCGGCGCATCAACGTTATTTACGATAAAGATTTAAAAAGCACCCGTTTCACCTTGAACAGATACGAGATTAAGGTTGTCACCAACCAGAGAGATCCTTCGGCCCGCATTATCCGCTTCCTCAGGCAGGAAGCGCGGGAAACGCTGACCGGGCTTTCTGTGAAAAAGGCGGCGCGGATCGGCAAGAAAATCAGCAACGTACAGGTACGCGACACAAAGACCCGCTGGGGAAGCTGCTCCACCGGCGGTCGGCTATCGTTCTCATGGCGCCTGATTTTTGCGCCGTGGGAAGTCATCGATTACCTGGTGGCGCATGAAGTCGCGCACCTTGTGCATATGAACCACAGCAAACGGTTCTGGACGTTGTGCGAAAGCCTCTCTGACGACTACAAAGGCGGCAAGGACTGGATCGCCGATCACGGCGTCGAGCTCATGCGTTACGGCGGTTACTCGGATCAGAAATAAAAAAGAAAAGGATGTTTGAGGATCACGCGAAAGCCGGTGAAAACGGCAACGTATTATTTCTTATTTTGATCGCGGTTGCGCTGTTCGCGGCGCTTTCGTTCGCCGTTACCATGACGACGCGCTCGGGCGATGAAGGAACGGACACGGAGGTCAGCAAAATCGGCAGCGCCTCCCTCGTTCAGTTCGCGGCGGGCATGCGCGGGGCCATATTGCGGATGGAAACCCGTTTCAACCAGATAGAGTTCAACCCGCCCGAGGAATTCGATAACTGCACTTCAGGGTTCAAGCGCTGCATCTTTCATCCGGCGGGAGGCGCCGCGTCATATTCGATGTCCGCCGCCAGCGTCATGGCGGGCGGCGTTCCCCGGCCATGGATTTTCAACGGCGCGAACCAGGTCAAAAACCTCGGAACCTCGACCGGCGGCGATGCCGCCTTGCCGGAGACAGCGGAACTCATAGCTTTCCTGCCGGGAATTTCGGAGAAATTCTGCCGCGGCCTGAACAAGGATCTCGGCATTACCGGGATTCCCGAGGAAAGCGGAATCCTGTATACTTCCGCATCGGCCATGGTCAACCCGGACAGGTCGACGCCGACCTTCATGGCGGGCAACGGGGCGACGATCGGCTCCCCCACAGGAACCAACGTCGCCGTGCTGGACGGTCATGTTTACGGCTGTTTTTCGCAAGGCGGCACGTATGTTTATTACCATGTGCTGATTGAGCAGTAAAAAACGATTGTTTTTCAGTGCCTTACACTCTGTCCTAATTCCATAAATTTTCTTAAAAATTTGTTTAAAATTTTATGAGATGATGAAGTTGGAGAGGTTTGTCCGGTAAAAACGGGTAAAATCGGCTGGCGATGAGTGGCTCTGACAGGAAAATGACAGGAAGCAAAGGCTTTACGCTGATCGACGCCAGCATCGTTTTGCTGATTATCGGGATTCTGATGGTGCCGATCCTGAAGGCGATAGACATTGCATTCCTGCAAAGAAAGATGGAAGACACCAACGAGCGGTTTGCGATGATCGATAAAGCCATCGACGAGTATATTTCATCTACAAATCCTATCCCTGCCCCGCCGATCCGCAGAAATCGACCGCGGACGCGGATTACGGCGCGCAGGTAGCTTGCAACGCCAGTGGATGGATGCCGGGCGGCGGGCCTGGAGGCGCGGGCGGGAACTTGTCCTACGGTTCAGTTCCCTTCAAAGACCTCAAGATAGATTCCGCGACAACGCTCGACAAGTGGGGAAACAAGATCATGTATGCCGTCTCCACCGGACTTACAACGGATCCCGCGAACAAATTCGCGCCCATGGATCCCGCCAACGCCGCGCTGGTTTTCATGGGCTGGCAATCCATACAGGGAATTCCCGGCGATCCGTTCGTCTGGAATTTCATCGAATACAGCTCCCCTCCTTCCAAAGGGCATTATATTCTCATTTCAACCGGCAATCTGGGCATCGGCGGATATACGGCGAGAGGAACGCTGATCGAACCCTGTCCCGCGCCGCCGGGAACATTTGAAGCCGAGAATTGCGACGGCGACGCAACCTTCAATCTTTACAGGTACGGCGACCGCGACAACACCGCCGCCTCGCGGTCGGTGGTCGCCGGCGCGGGTTATTACGACGACCTTACGCTGTACAGTTCGGAAATACCCCACTGGATGTGGAACTCCTCAAGCAACCCTTCGGATATTTTCACCGATGAGGGGCGCGTCGGGGTGGGCGTCGTACCCGATATTGACGTCGCGCTCGATGTCGGCGGCAATCTCAGGGCCGAGACGAACGCGCTGGCCGTGGATATGTGCGACGGCGACGGCGTAACGGCGGCAAGCGCCGATAAGTGCTTCGCGTCAAGTCTTATCGCGGGCGCCGATCCCAACATGGAATGCGATCCTTCCATTCCCGTGACCAACAATGACAAAACGGCAATGTCGGGGATTGCCACTTCCAAGGCGAATTGCAACAGTTCGCCCAGATATAACCCCGGTTCGTCCGGCTTTCCTTCGGGCTATAATTTTACGTGTCCAAGCAATCAGTACGTTATCGGAATCAACTCGAATGGTGTGATATGCGGAAATTAAAGATCATGAAACAGAAAGACGGCTTCACGCTCATAGAAATGGCCATAGTGATGATTATCATCGGCCTCGTGATGGCCGGGGGGCATCGGCATACAGCCTTTACCTGAAAGACAAGGCGATCGAGGACACCAACAACCATACCGCCGCCGTCATCGAGGCCATCGGCGCGTTCCGCAGCGCGCAGGGCCGCTACCCCTGCCCCGCCTCGCTTGCGGTCTCCCGCGAGGAACCGGGCTACGGCATGGAAACGGATTGCGAGAACAAAATTGTTACGCCTGCCGCCGGAGCCTGCAACAACCCTATCGACGGCATTTGCATCCAGACAAGCCTGCGAAGCCTTCAGTTCACATCGGGAGCCGCTTTGCTTCCGGCGGAAAATCCGCGTGTCCGGGTCGGCTTTATCCCGTTCCGCACTCTCAATCTTTCCGAGCGCGAAGCCTATGACGGCCATCGCACACGCTTCACTTACGCCGTCACCGAACGCCTTGCCGTGGACCATACTTTCATGGCCGATGGCGGAGGTATCGAAATCCTGAACGATCAGAGCGTTTCGCTGTTCGCGTCGGCCAATACGATGGCGCATTTTCTTGTGCTCAGCCACGGCGAAAACAAATCGGGCGGCTATACCGTTGACGGCGTGAAGATACCGTGCGATTCCCCGGGCATAGACGCGAACAACTGCAATGAAAACCCGGTGGCGGTCTATCACCTTTCCGAGACCAGCACCAGTTCCGGCCCCGGCCAGTTCGACGACACGGTGCGGTTTTTCACCAGAAGCGACGTTCCCCTGTGGCAGCTTTCGGAACAGGACAAATGGGACATCCATCAGAAGCCGCCCGGATATGTCTCCTTCCTGTCCGCGCCTTCCGCGCCGCTGACAGAATCGGTTATATCAGGAAAAGTGCGCGCCCAGCAGGTGCAGGTCGACAATGTGTGCGGCACTGATGGTTCCAACTGTTTCCCGTCCAGCGTCATCGCGGGACAGATAGCCCAGGGCGAAGGCGTACAATGCCCCAACGCCAATCAGTTCGTGGCCGGCATCGCGAATAACGGCCCCATCTGCGTGGACGAAGTCGTGGTCAAGTGCAAGCCGGGAAAAGTCCTGACGGGGCTTAATGCGGACGGCAGCCCGATATGCGGGGATATTCCCTGCGGCCCGAAGCAGGTATCTATTTGCAACGGGACATATACTCTGCCGAACAGCAATTCCGGCGGCACCCAAACCGCCACGGGCGGCGATAGCGCCTTTCAGATATATGAATGCGAGGGCGGACAATGGGTTCCGAAAGGACCGCAGGGCGGTCAATGCACCTGCGTTCCCGACAGCGAGGATCGTAAACAAAAATGCCCCAAAGGACAAAAAGGCGAAACAGTAGAGAGACGAACGCTTGATTGCCCCGCCGGGACCTGGTCGAACTGGAATGTCGTATCCAGCACCTGCGCATGCGTACCGCAGACACAATCCCAAACGGCGAATTGCGCCAGCGGTTTTTCAGGAAGCATACAACAGACCCGGACTTTCACATGTCCTGACGCAAAATGGACGGGCTGGGTTGACGTCAGCAATACTTGCGTATGCCAGCCAACCACCGAGAACAGGTCATCGAAGTGCCCCGCGGGCTTTACGGGCAACATCATAGAAGCGCGTCAGAACAGTTGTCCTTCGGGCGCGTGGACGGCATGGAAGCAGGTTTCCAATACCTGTAAATGCTCTCCAGACACCGAGACCAGGAAAGTCAATTGCCCCACCGGGCTGACCGGAGAGATTACGCAGCAGCGGAGTTTCCAATGCCCGGCGGCATCCTGGATGACATGGGCCGAGACAGACAACACCTGTAAATGCGTTGATAAAAAGGAAAAAAGAAAGCGTGATTGCGATCCCGGTTATACGGGCAAGATCGATGAGGAAAGAACATTCAGTTGCCCGGCCGCGACATGGAGCAACTGGACGATAACCAAAAACACATGCCAGTGCTCCAACACCACCGAAACAAGAACCATCGCCTGCCAACCCGGCTACAACGGTGAAATTACCGAAGCCCGGTCCTTTGATTGCGCGACCGGGACATGGACAAGCTGGTCGAAAGTTTCGGATAACTGCAAGCCGAATGTTTGCACATGGCGGACGGGCGGATCGGCGCAAACCCTGCAACCCTTCGGGCTGGGGAATCCCGCCGGCACCACCTGCACATGCGGCAGCGCAAGTTCAGGATGCCATACGGGCAGTTCCGGATCGTATACCAACTACACGGCATGCAGTTGCCAGTAAAACAAGGCTGTCTGAAAAAGGAATGAGATGAAAAAAAACGCCGGCGGATTCAGCCTGATCGAACTCGCGCTAGTCATGATTATCGTCGGGGTCATGTACGCATCGGGGTTTACCGCCTATGCGCAATATCTGAAGCAAAAAAGGCTGGACGATACCTTTGAAACCATGCGGCTTATTAATGGCGCGTTCACCGAGTTCGTCGCCCGGAATGGATATTATCCCTGCCCGGCGCGAAGAACCGCGTCGCCGTCCGACGCCGATTACGGGGTTTCGACGTGCGTTCCCACATCGCCAGGAATGAAAAGGATAGATACCGGGCGGGACGCAGGGGAAGACAAGACGGGCGATACGGAGGCCATCCTTATCGGCGCCATCCCATTCAATACGATGAACCTTTCCGCGATCGACAACAGGCTGCTGGCTTCAAGCGCTATCGACGCATGGGGCAATAAATTCACTTACGCCGTAACGGAAATCCTGACCACTCAAACCACTTTCAACGACGCATGGGGAGTCATTCGCATCACCGACGAATACGGTCAAAGCGTCGTCACGCCCGCCGACAGCGCCCATCTGGTGTTCTTTACGCACGGGCCTGACGGCAAGGGCGCCTATTCCGCGGAAGGACAGTCCGTCGATCCCTGCAATGTCATTGCTCTGCCGCCTCCCAACCCGCCTCCGCTCAATCCCCCATTGGTGTCCCAGATTGAGAACTGCGACGAACTGGACGGCAATTTTGTCAACGGCATAGCTAAGTGTCCGTCCACAAAGTTCTTGAATCGAAAGAATCATTTGTGATTCACTGGAAGGCAGCCGAAAGGAGGCCTTTATGTGGACAGCCGAAAACCGTGCCCGATACAACCGGGACAAGCT
>Ga0187893_10000715_pt1 | contig 85067 bp, 73 predicted proteins | sample MA1701074metaG_FD_139574 | JGI IMG/M metagenome (GOLD analysis project Ga0187893, IMG submission 139574) | White microbial mat communities from a basaltic lava cave in the Kipuka Kanohina Cave System on the Island of Hawaii, USA - MA170107-4 metaG ... | reverse complement strand
TCGAGGAGATCGGGACGGGCGGTGAGGAACGCCGCGACGTTGGTGACGGCGCCGATGGTGCAGATCGTGACCGGCTCGTCCACGCTCGCTGCCTCGAGCGTGTCGGTGAGCACCTCGTCGGCGGACGGGTGGGTCTCGGCGACCAGACCCTGCACTTCGTCCGTATCGACGTGGGCGATCGGCATCGTGGCGTGGGCGCGGCCGTCGAGGGGGAGGGAGGCGCCTGCGCCCACCGGCACGTCCGTGCGCCCGCAGAGGCGCAGGAGGGACCGCGCGACGGAAGCGCGGCTCGCGGTGTCGCCGTTCACGGTCGTCACCGCCCGGAGCTCGATCCGTGGCTCGAGCGCGGCGAAGCAGAGGGCGATCGCGTCGTCGACGTCCAGGCCGATGTCGGTGTCGAGGATCAGCGTGAGAGCCACGCTTCGTGCTTCCTTGCGGCGCCTTCGGCTCACCCGCTCAGCGCGAACCCCTCGTACCCCTTCTCCACCACCGCCTCGACCCGCTCGCGGTACATGGGCTGCCCCCCGGCGTAGGGCATCACCACCCGCGGCTTGCCCGGGATGTTGGCGCCGACGTACCACGAGTTCGCCTTGCCGAAGAGCGACGCGGCGCCCACCTCGGCGACGTGCTCGGCCCAGGCGCCCTGGGCCGCCTCGGTGGCCTCGATGCGCGTCTTGCCGTGCCTCCGCATGTGGAGGATCGCGTCGGCGATCCAGTTCACGTGGTACTCGATCGCGACGGGCATGTTCATCAGCACGGACGGGCTGCCGGGGCCGGTGATGGTGAACAGGTTCGGGAAGCCCGCGATCTGGATCCCCAGGTAGGTGTGCGGTCCGTCGGCCCAGGCGTCGGCGAGGCGGAGGCCGGCCTTGCCGCGGATGTCGATCCGGTGCAGCGAGCCGGTCATGGCGTCGAAGCCGGTGGCGAAGACGATGGCGTCGAGCTCGAACGTCCCGCTCCGCGTGCGGAGCCCGCTCGGCGTGATCTCGACGATCGGGTCGCTCCGGATGTCGACCAACCGCACGTTGTCGCGGTTGAAGGTGGTGTAGTAGTCGGTGTCGATGGGCGGGCGCTTCGAGCCATAGGGGTGGTCGGTCGGGCAGAGGCGCTTCGCGGTCTCGGGGTCCTTCACGGTCTCGCGGATCTGGTCTCGGATGTACTCGGCGACGAGGGCGTTGCACTCGAGGTTCGTGGTGAGGTCGCTGAAGCTGCCCCAGAGGAACTTGAAGCCGCCCTCGTCCCAGAGGCCGTCGAGGATCTCCCTGCGCTCTTCCTCGCTGACCTCGAGGCCGCTGCGCTCGATCGGGGTGTACGGAAACCCGGCTGCCGATTCGCGCGTCTTCTGGAAGATCTCGTCGTAATGGCGCTTGATCTCGGCCTGGCGCGCTGGCTCGAAGGCGTGGTGGCGGGCGGGGACGGTGAAGTTCGGGGTGCGCTGGAAGACGGTGAGATGCTTCGCCTCCGCGGCGATCCGCGGCGTGGCCTGGATGCCGCTCGAGCCGGTGCCGACGAGGCCGACGCGCTTCCCGGTGAAGTCGACGCCCTCGCGCGGCCACTGCGCGGTCAGGTAGACCTCGCCGCGGAAGCGCTCGCGCCCCGGGATGTCGGGGAGGCTCGGCGTGGAGAGGCAGCCGACGGCGGTCACGAGGAAGTGCGTCGTGACGCGCTCGCCGCGCTCGGTCTCCACCTCCCAGCGGTTCGTGGCGTCGTCGTAGCGGGCGGCGGTGACGCGCGTCTCGAGCCGGATGTCGCGCCGCAGCTCGAAGCGGTCGGCGACGTGGTTCAGGTACGCCTCGATCTCGGGCTGCTCGGGGTAGCGCCCCGACCACTCCCACTCCTGCGCGAGATCCCGGTCGAACGAGTAGCAGTAGTAGAAGCTCTCGGAGTCGCAGCGCGCGCCGGGGTAGCGGTTCCAGTACCAGGTGCCGCCGACGCCGCTGCCCGTCTCGTAGAGGCGGACGCGCAGGCCGAGCTCGTCGCGGAGCTTCCTGAGCGCGTAGAGGCCCGAGAAGCCGGCGCCGATCACGACCGCGTCGAGCGTCTCGGGCTCGCGAGCAGGCTGCGCGTCGCTCATGGCTCCTCCGGTCCGGCCCCCAGTCTAGAGCGAGGAGCCGAGGCTTGAAATCCTCCGGCGCGGGCGGAGTAAAGGGCCCCCTCTCGCGCTCCGATGAGAGCGCGTGTCCTCCGCCACCACGGTCCACGAGCTCAAGACCCTCGTCCTCTCCTATCACCCGGCGATCGCCTTCGACACGGTGGAGGAGGAGCGGGTCGAGGCGCTCGCGGACGCGGTCGCCGCCGAGCTCGAGATCCCGGTCTACACCTGGGCGCTGACGCGCGGGCTGGTGCGGAAGCCCACCGCGCATCCGAGTGGCGAGACGCGCGAGCCGCTCGCGCTCCTCACCCACCTGCGCTCGCTCCGCGCGCACGGGATCTATCTGCTCCGCGACTTCGCGCGCCACCTCTCCGACCCCGCCGTGTGCCGCGCCTTCCGCGACGCCGCGCAAGAGCTCGCGCAGGCGAAGGCCTCGATGTGGATCGTGGGCTCGGGCAACGAGCTCCCCGCGGACGCCGCTGCGCACGTCGTGCACTTCCCGCTCGAGCTCCCCGGCAAGAAGGAGCTCGGCGAGGTCGTGATGACCGTGGTGCGCTCGCTCCGCGACCGGACCGGGGTGCGGTCGCCCGGCGACCGCGGGCCCGCGCGCGTCGAGCTCTCGAAGGCCGAGCTCGACCGGCTGCTCGGCGCGCTCTCCGGCCTCACCCTGAACCAGGCGCGCCAGGCGATCGCGCGCGCGGTGCTGAAGGACGGCAAGCTCCACGCCGACGACATCCCGTTCATCCTCGAGCACAAGGCCGAGCTGCTCGGCAACGAGGGGCTCCTCGAGTACTTCCCGGCCGAGGACAACGCCTGGGAGCTCGGTGGCTTCGCCGGCCTCAAGGCCTGGCTCGAGCGCACGCAGGTCGGCTTCGGCGCCGAGGCCGCGGCGCTCGGCCTTCCGGCGCCGCGCGGGATCCTGCTCGTGGGCGTGCAGGGCTGCGGGAAGTCGCTCGCCGCGAAGTTCGTGGCGCGGAGCTGGGCGCTCCCGCTCGTGAAGCTCGACGCCGGCCGCCTCTACTCCAAGTGGGCGGGCGAGAGCGAGCGGAACTTCCGCCGCGTGATCGAGCTCGCCGAGACGATGGCGCCCGTCGTGCTCTGGATCGACGAGCTCGAGAAGAGCTTCGCGAGCTTCGGCTCCTCCGAGTACGACGGCGGCACCAGCCAGCGCATCTTCGCGACGCTCCTCAGCTGGATGCAGGAGAAGACGAAGCCGGTCTTTCTCGTCGCCACCGCGAACGACGTGTTCCGCCTGCCGCCCGAGCTGATGCGGAAGGGCCGCTTCGACGAGCTCTTCTTCGTGGACCTGCCGGCCGCCGCGGAGCGCGAGGCGATCTTCCGGATCCACCTCGTGCGCCGCAAGCAGGACGCCGCCGCCTTCGACCTCGGCGCCCTCACCGTCGCGAGCGAAGGCATGAGTGGCGCCGAGATCGAGCAGGCCGTGGTCGCATCGCTCTACCGCTCGCTCCACGAGAAGCGCCCGCTCGACGGCGGGATGCTTCTCGCAGAGCTCGGGCGCACGGTGCCGCTCTCGGTCACGCGTCGCGAGGATGTGGAGCGGCTTCGCGCGCTCGCGCGAGACCGCTTCGTCCCGGTGAGCTGACGCCCGAACGGCGCCGGCGCACCCGCTCGAGCAGCGCGATCGCCCCCCACGCCTCGATCCCGAGCATCCCACAGCCGCCGGTCGGCGGCGGGTTCGACGCGGTGATCACGAGCGTCGCCTTCGCGCCGGGCGGAACGCTGGTGTTCTCCCAGCTGTGCATGCCGATCAGGCGCGGCGTCGAGTTCGTGAGCGCGATGCCGTGGTTCGCCGCGGCGCCCGAGAGCCAGTCCTTCACCAGCTGCGTGGCGTCGCAGGTCATGATGCCGAAGCCTTCGACCGGCCCGAAGACGTCGAAGGCGGGGGCCACCGTGGGCCGCGCGTTCCACGTCACGCTGCTCTCGCTCCACGCCGAGAGCACCCGGTGGCAGGCGAGCTCGCTCGGCTCCGTGCTCGGCGGACCCTGGCCCGTGAAGTCGAACGCGTAGTTCACCTCCAGATGCGCCTCGATCACGCGGCTCGCCGAGATCGCCGGCAGCTTGAACTTGAGATACGTCTCGAAGGTGTGCGGCAACCCGTTCTCGTCGGCCGGTGGTGTGCCCGTGTAGAGCGTCGGCGCCTGCCCCCGATTCAACCCGCCGATGAACGCGTACGGCGCCGTGTCCTCCCCTTCGGGACCCGGCTGCAGGGTGTAGACGGCCGCCCGCGCGGCCGAGGCCGGAAGCGCGAGCGCGACCAGCGCGACGAGGATCCTGCGCATCACGACGTCCTCCGGCGCGCGCCGAACCAGGCGATTCCGGCGAGCCCACTCGCGAAGAGCAACGTCGTGCCCGGCTCAGGAACGAGCTGGATCTTGTCGATCTCGAGCGTGAACGCCTGGTCGAGCCCCGTGAGCGCGGCGGGCGCGCTCGTGCCGAACTGCAGATGGGCCACGTTCGCGAGCGCCTGAGCGCAGGTCACGCCCTCCCCGAAGCAGAGCGGATTCGACGGATCGATGTCGAACGTCACGAGCGTCCACGTGTTCGGTAGCACCGGCGTGGTGCTCAGGATCACGGCGCCCGGGAAGTTGAAGCTGCTCGCGACGCGCATGAAGTACGTGAGGGTCTCGGACGTGTTCTGCCGCACCCAGACCGAGAGCTCCTCGACCCCGCCGGTGATCCAGTTGCCCACGAACGAGAGGCCGCTGAAGGAGAACTCGTCCTGCCCGCGGAACGTCACGGGGCCCGCCCCCGGGACCGGCGGCACGAAGCCGAAGTAGTTGAACGTGCCCGAGGCGTAGGCTCCCCCGTCGGGCCCGCCGCTCGCCACGTGGCTGAGGTCGGCGGTATTGGCGCCGTTGCGCCAGCCCGCCACGCCAGACGTGAAGTCCTCCGTGAAGGGCACCGTGAGGGCCGACGCCGCGCCCGCGCCCGACGAGAGCGCGGCCACGAGGCCGAGTGATCGACTGAGTCTTCGAATCTGCACGAGCAAGTCCTCCGGGTGGGTGGAAAGGGATCACGAGCGAAGTGGTTCCAACGCGCCGAAGCGCGTGTCCCAGCTCTTCAGGTGGCTGAAGTGGATCACGACGTGGTCGTCCACACGGCCATGGAAGAGCGCGTTGTGCCACCACACGTTCTCGTAGACCGGGCCGTCCTCGAGCACGTCGGCGACGCAGTCGAGCTGGAGGCAGCGGAAGCGCCCGATCTCGCTCCGGTCGGTGAGGTCGAAGACGTAGAAGACGAGCGCGCACTCGGGCTCGGCGCGGAGCGCTTCGACGGCGGGCACGTCCTTCGGCAGCAGCGTGGTGAGGCTCGTGCCGTCGAAGCCGGTGGCCTCGCGGTAGTAGTCCTTCATGAACGCGATGCCGCGGTCGTAGACCGCGCGCGCGCCCGCTGCGATCGCTTCCTCGTAGAGCGCGCGGAACTCCTTCGTGCGCTCGGCGAGCTGGCCGGGCTCCGCGAGCACACCGCAGATGATCGAGTGCGTCGCCACGCCGAGCGCCGCGCCCGGCCGGCGCACGCTGAGCAGCGGCGCCACGCCCGCATGCGGTGCTCCGTGGCGCTCCTGCATCGTGTGGAGCCGCAGCTTCACCTGCCAATCGAGGAAGCCCGCCGGCAGCGGTCGGACGTCGTTCGTGCGTCGAGCCATGTTCCCTCCTCAGAGGCTCCGGAGCGGCGTTGCGGGCCCATGCACCCGCACGCGCAGGAAGCCGTCTTCTTTCTCTACGCGCGCGTTCACGCCGAAGACGTCGCGGAGCGACTCGGGCCGGAGCGCGCGCTCGGGCTCGGCGGCTTCGTAGAGGCGGCCGCGGTGCAGGATCGCGACGCGCTGCGCGAGCACGGCGGCCTCCTCGAGGTCGTGGAGCGAGACGAGCAGCGAGAGGCCGCGCTCGCGGTGGATGCGCGCCAACAGGGCGAGGAGCTCGAAGCGCTGGCGCAGGTCGAGCGCCGCGGTCGGCTCGTCGAGCAGCAGGATCTCGGGCTCCTGCGCGAGCACGAGCGCGAGCCAGGCGCGGCGCCGCTCGCCGCCCGAGAGCGTCTCGACCGCGCGCTGGCGGAGCTCCAGCAGGTCGAAGGCGGTGAGCGCGTCGCCGATGGCGCGCCGATCCAGAGGGCCGAGCGGCGCGAAGGCGCCCCGGTGCGGGTGGCGCCCGAAGCCAACGAGCTGCTCGACGGTGAGGCCCTCCGGGCACGCGGGCTCCTGCGGAAGCCTCGCGAGGCGGCGCGCACGCACGCTGCGCGGCACGCGCGCGAGGTCGACGCCGTCGAGCGTCACCCGCCCGGCGCGCGGCGCGAGCTCGCCGGCGAGGGCGGCGAGCAGCGTCGACTTGCCCGCGCCGTTCGGGCCGACCAGCACGACGACCTCGGCCGGGCGGAGCGCGAGGCTCACGTCGCGCACGGCGTCGTGGCCGGCGCGCGGGTGGCGCAGGTGGACGCGCGAGGCCTCGAGCCCGGCGCTCACGGGATCTTCTTCCAGATCAGGTAGAGGAAGTACGGCGCTCCGAGGGCCGCGAGGAGCGCGCCCACCGGTAGCTCGAGCGGTGCGGCCGCGGCGCGGGCCACCGTGTCGGCGAGCATCACCAGCGTGGCGCCGCCGAGCGCTGCGAGCGGGAGGAGCAGCAGGTGGCGCGGTCCGGCGAGGAGCCGGAGCGCGTTCGGCGCCACGAGCCCGACGAAGCCGACGAGCCCCGCCACGCTCACCGCGCCGGCGGCGAGGAGCGCCGCCAGGCCCGCCGCACCGAAGCGCGCGCGGCGCACCGCGACGCCGAGGCTCGTGGCGCTCGCTTCGTCGAGGAGCAGCACGTCGAGCGGCCGCGCGGCGACGAGGGCCGCCGCGAAGCCGAGGGCCGTGGGGACCGCCACGATCGCCACGTCTTCCCAGCCGACGCTCGCGAGCGAGCCCACGATGAAGGCGGCGAACGCCGGCGCGCGGTCGGCGAAGAAGAACAGGATCAGTGCCACGATCGCGAAGCAGAGCGCCTGGAGCGCGACGCCGGTGAGGACCATGCGGAGCGGCCCGCGCGCGCGCGCGCCCGAGGAGAGCGCGAGCAGCACGGCGACGGGCGCGATGCCGCCGGCGAAGGCGACCGCCGGCACCAGCGCCGGCAGCTCCGGGAACGCGACGATCGCAAGGAGCGCCGCGGCCCCGGCGCCGGCCGAGACGCCGAGGAGCCACGGGTCGGCGAGCGGATTGCGCACCGCCGTCTGTACCAGCACGCCGGCCACCCCGAGCGCCGCGCCGACCAGCGCGCCGCAGGCGACGCGGGGCAGGCGGACCTGCCAGAGGAGCACGTGCCGCGGGTCGGCCGCGTCGAGGAGCGCCGTCACGAGTTCGTGCGGGGTGAGCGCGCTCGCGCCGAGGCTCGCCGCGGTGAAGGCCGCCGCGGCGAGCGCGAGCAGCAGGCCGAGGGCGGCCGCGTCGCGCCGCCTTGCCAGCATCCCGAGCCGGAGCTCGGCCCTGCGCCAGACGAGCATCACGGCTGGCCGTCCCCTGCCGCGCCGGTGGCCGCGAGCGGCCGCCCCGTGATCGCGACGAGCGAGCGCCGGGCGATCGCGACCAGCGAGCGCCCGGCCGCCACGATGTCGAGACCCGGATTCGACTGGAAGAGGACCGGGTCGAGCACGTGCACGCCGCGCTTGGCGCTCGCGCGGAGCCCCGCCCAGGGCCCGCCCTCGAGGCGGCGCGTGAACTCGGCCTGGACGCGCACCGGATCACCGTGCGAGAGGAGCAGCAGGAGCTCCGGCCGAAGGCCCGCGAGCACCTCGTCGGAGAGCGGCACGTAGCCGGGCATGGCGCCGCCGTGCGGCGCCGCGGGCGCCACGCTCGCGAGGCGCAGCCGGCCCATCAGGTCGCCGATCCAGGTCGTGTCCGTCACGGCGAGGAACGCGCCCGGCGTAGCGAAGAGCGCGAGGGTCGGGATCGGCGCTTCGAGCTGGAGCTCGCCGAGGGCGGCGCGCGCCTCGGCGACGCGGGCCTCCATCTCGGCGCTCGCGCCCGCCCGCTGCGCCACCGCGACGAGGCCCGCGAAGGTCGCGTCGATCGACGAGGTGTCGATCAGCAGCAGCTCCGCGGCCCGCCCGAGCTGATCGGCCTGCGTACCGTGGAGGCGCTGCTCCGCGACCACGAGCTGGGGGCGCGCCTCGGCGAGCCGCTCGAGGCTCGGCGCGTGGGGCGTCCCGAGGTCGACCACGCCCGCAGCGACCGGCTCGTGAAGGCTCGTCCGCACCGTCGCGACGAGCACGGCCCTTTCCGGCGGGAGCTTCACCACGGCGTCGGCGACGCACGGGAGCAGCGTCGCCACGCGGAGCGGCTCGCCGCTCGCGGCCGCGGCCGCGAGCGAGGTGATCAAGACGAGCAGCTTCAGGCGCACGCGCGTTCTCCTTCGCGTGCGAGCGTGGCGCCCGCGGCGAGCTCGGCGTGGAGCGCCCGGAAGCGCGCCTCGCGCTCGGGCTCGAACTCCGCCCCGCGGTCGCGGTAGAGGAAGATCGAGAGGAAGGGCGCGGCGCCGGCCTCCTCGCGCAGCTCGAAGAGGAGCACGCGCCGCCCGGAGCGCGCGTGGACGCGATCGACGCTCGTGACGACGCGGAAGCGCGCGAGCGAGACGTGCCAGTGGTACTCCGGCGTGATCGCGTTCATGTGGCCGTCGGTGAAGCCGAACGCGCCGAAGCGGCAGATCGCCTCGAAGGTGCTCGCGCCGCACGCGGAGACGACGCGGAGGGGCGAGAGCGGACCGAGCGCCTCGAAGAAGCGCCGGTGGGTCCAGCTCCCCGCGAACGCGGGCTCGTTCTGGCCAGCCATTTAAGTCACCGGAAATGATGGGGTTTTCGGCTGGCTGGCCGGAGGGCCGGGCTGGCGTCGGCAGCCAGATTATTCTGATTGAAATCGAAAGTCAATTTCAATACGATGGTGGCATCCCATCTCGTCCTCCTCCCGCGCGCCAGCAGCAGCCAGCCAGACGCGGTCTCCGGGCGCGGTGCGGCTCCTCCTGGAAGGGACTGGTCGATCCGTGCGTCCGTGGCTGCTCGTCGTCGCCTGCCTCCTGTTCGCCGCCGCGGCGCGGGCCGAGGACCCCGTGGAGCCGAGTGAGCGCGGTGAGGGGGAGGTCGAGCGCGGCGCCGAGATCGTGGTCCAGGAGCGCGTGCTCGAGCCCGCGGAGATCTACGAGGACGCTCCGATCGAGACCGAGATCATCCCCGCGAAGGAGATCGCGGAGGAGCCGGCGCGCAACGCCGCGGACGTGGTCGAGAACCTGACCGGCATCCGCACGCAGCGTCGCCTCCAGGGCGAGGAGGCCGCGGTCTCGATCGATGGTATGCCGCCCGAGTACACGCGCATCCTGGTGAACGGCCAGCGCTACAGCGGCGAGATCGGCGAGGTGGACGACCTCCGCGACGTGCCGCTCGAGAACGTGGAGCGGGTCGAGGTGCTGCGTGGCACGCAGGGCCTCGAGCACGGCACCGACTCGGCGGGTGGCGTGATCAACGTGATCACACGCGATCCGCCGCTCGAGGGCTACCGCCTCCACGGCGACGTCGGCGGCGGCAGCGACGGCGCCTTCCTCGGCTCGGGCACGGCGGCCTTCGGGCTCGGTCCCGTCGGCTGGTCCGTCTCCGCCGTGCAGGACCAGATCGACGGCTTCGACGCGCCCGACGACGAGGACGTCCCTGCCCCGCTCGTGGCGAACGGCGAGGACTCGCGGCGCCTCTCGCGCGACGTCTACAACACGCTCTTCTTCCCGGTGCGCGAGGACCTCGAGCTGCGCACGCGCGCCGGCTGGCGCCGCGAGGACGAGAGGTTCGAGCTCGACGACGCGGAGACGACGCGCCGCGAGTACACGCGCTGGCTCGGCGGCCAGGAGGTCGAGTGGTTCGCGGACGAAGTGACCCGGGTGACCGGAGCGCTCGCGTTCTTCCAAGGCGAGACAGACTCCGACGTCGGCCGCGAGTTCAAGCTCGACGAGGACGAGTGGCGGCTCGACGCGCAGGTCGATCGCTTCGTCGAGACAGGGCCGCTCTCCCACGCGCTGACGCTCGGCGTGGACGCGAGGCGGCCCTCGCTCAAGCTCGACGAGGGGGAGCTCCCGCCCCAGATCACGAACCCCGACCTCCAGCCCGTCGACGTGAACGAGACGGTCTACTCCACCGGGGTCTTCTTCCAGAGCGAGACGGAACTCGCGGAGCGGGCCTCGCTCCTCTGGGGCGTACGCGGCGAGTTCTACAGCGAGTTCGACGCGCGCGCGCTCCCGCAGGTGGGCCTGCTGGTACGACCCGCGAGCGGCCTCAAGCTCCGCGCCTCCTGGGGCCTCAACTACCGCACGCCCTCGCTCCGCGATCTCTACCAGCCGCCGACGCCGCAGATCAACGGCCTCTACTTCCTCTCCGGCAACCCGGACCTCGAGCCCGAGGAGTCCGAGTCCTGGCGACTCGGCTTCGAGTGGAACCCGCGCCCCTGGGTCGCGCTCGCGGTCACCGGCTTCTGGAACGAGATCGACGACGCGATCCGCTCGACGCTCGTCGGCACGATCGACGTGGGTACGCCCCCGGCGCGTAACCTGTTCCAGAAGGAGAACCTCGACGAGGTGCGGACGCGCGGCGCGGAGGTGCGCATGCTGCTGCGGCCGCACCCGCGCTTCGACCTCTCGCTCGGTTACACCTTCATCGACAGCGACGTGCTCGACTCCGAGGTCGACCTCGACGAGCTGCCCAACACGCCGCGGCACTCGGCGGACTTCGGCACCACGCTCCGGCTCCCGCGCGCCGAGACCGCCCTGACGCTGGAGGTGCGCTGGCGCGGCGAGGCGCTGACCGAGACCAGCGGCACGGGTCTCCTCGGCTTCGGGAGTACGGAGGAGTCGTCGCCGTCGTGGATCTTCGACCTGCGCGTGCTCCAGCCGGTGCTTCCCTGGCTCGACCTCTACGTGGACCTCGACAACCTCGGCGACGAGCGCGTCGTGGACTCGTACCCCGTACGCGGCCGCACGTTCTTCGTGGGGCTGCGCGCGCGCTTCGACACCACCCAGAACCCCCAGGAGGGAGGAACCTGATGCGACCGCTCCGATCGATCTCTCGTCTCGCCGTGGCGGCGTGCTTCGCGGCGGGCGCCGCGGGCGCCGCCGAATACACCGTGCAGCCGGGCGCCGAGGGCGAGGACAACGCGCCCTACTCGTTCCTGCCCTCGCTGAGCCGCGGGCAGCACACCACCCTCTATGCGTTCCATGCTCTCGACGAGGGCGTCGCGCACGACTTCGAGACCTACCTGAAGTTCCCGTTGCCGCCGATTCCGGCCGGGGAGAGCGTGGTCCAGGCGACGCTCTGGGTGGACTACGCCTTCGAGTTCGGCGGCTTCGGCAACCCGAGCCCGGAGCCCGGCCAGCTCCGCTGCCACGAGGTGCTCGAGGCCTGGAGCGAGGACTCGCTCACCTGGACGAACAAGCCCGACGTCGGGAGCGCTCTCGACACGGTCACGAACATCACGGCGCTCGGCCCTCTTTCCTGCGACGTCACCGCGCTGGTCGCGGCCTGGCTCTCCGGCGCGAAGACGAACCACGGCATCGCGCTCACGAACCCGACGGCGCGCGTGCTCGGCTTCTACTCGTTCGAGGACACGACCGAGGACTCGATCGGGAAGAAGGCGCGGCTCGTGATCGAGACCAGCGCGGAGGAGATCGAGGACCTCGACGGCGACGGCGTGGGCGACACGGTGGACAACTGCCCGGACGTCCCGAACACGGCGCAGGCGGATGGCGAAAGCGACGGCGTGGGCGACGCCTGCGACGTCTGTCCGGCGATCGGCGACCCCGAGCAGGTGGACACCGACGGAGACGGCCGCGGCGACCGCTGCGGGCCCGAGGCGCTCGACTTCGACGAGGACGGCCTCGTCACGAAGGCTGACAAGAAGCTCTACAAGAAGACCTGCAAGAAGAAGGCCGCCTACTCGCTCGCGTGCGATCTCGACGGCGACGGTGTGATGGCGAAGGCGGACAAGAAGCTCTTCAACGTGCTCTTCAAGCAGTTCCGCGTGAAGCGCGCGAAGTCGTAAAGGAGAAGGAGATGGAGGCGACAAGCGAGGCGGCACCGAAGGAGCTCGGCCGCGAGGAGAGGATCCCGACGAAGGGAGCGCGCGAGCTGCTCGGCGAGCGGGGGATCCTTCGCATCGAGCACGCGGGCGACGTCTACACGCTGCGCATCACGCGCAACAATCGACTCATCCTGACGAAGTGACGTGGGCGTCTTCGCGGGAGCGGAGCGGCGGCGCTTCGCGCCGTGGCTCTTGAGCTCGGCGCTCGCGCACGCCGCCGCCTCGGCCGCCCTGCTGGCGGCGCGCCCGGCGTATCCGCCGCCGCCCGCGCCGCTCGTCGTGCACGTCGATCTGGTGGCGCCCGGGCGGGCGGCCATGCCCGCGGCGCCGCCCGCGCCCGCCGTGGCCTCGGCTCCCGCAAAGGCTCCGGAGCCCGCGAAGCCGAAGTCCGTACCTCCGCGGCCGCGGAAGGCGCCAGAGCCGCCCGCGGCGCGCCCGCTCGTGCGGGCGCCCGAGCCCGCCGCGCCCACAGGTGGACCCGAAACGAGTCTCACCGCACAGGCGGCGGGCGAGGCGGGGGTCGGCGCGCAGGCGGGCGCAGCGCTCGCCGCCGTCGCGGCGGGCCCGCCGGGCGGTGCCGGCGGCGAGACGCTCGCCGACTACGTCGCTCGCGTGCAGCGCATGATCGACGCGGAGAAGAGCTACCCCGCGCTCGCACGGCGGCGGGGGATCGAGGGCGTCGTCACGGTGCGACTCGCGATCGACGCCGCCGGCGCGCTCGAGCGCACCGCGCTCGTCGGGCGGCCGCCCGAGATCCTGGCGCGCTCGACGCGCGAGGCCGTGGCGCGGGCCGGCCCGTTCCCGCCGCCGCCCGCCGGCGCGCTCCAGATCGAGTTCCCGGTGCGCTACGAGATCGTCGAGTAGCGGGCGCGGAGCACGATCTCGAGGACGGTCCAGAGCCGGAGCTCGCCGAGCGCCGCCTCCGCGTGGAAGCCGGCCCAGACGATCTCGCGCGAGTCGATGCGGAGCTCTGGCTTTGCTTCGAGGCGCAGCTCGAAGGCGTGCACGTGATCCTCGATGTGCGAGTGGTGCACCACGAACTCGCCGAGCGCGCGGAGCGCGCCGGGCGCTGCCGCGAGGCCCACCTCCTCGGCGAGCTCGCGGAGCGCGGCGAGGAGCGGCTCCTCGCCGCGCTGGACGCGCCCGCCCGGCACCGTGTACCAGGGGCGATACGAGGAGCGGACCAGCAGCAGCTCTCCGTCCACGCGCACCAGCACGATCGCGCCGTACACGCGCGGCCGCAGCACGAAGTTCTTCGCGTCGTAGAGGCGCGCCGCGAGCCGGTGGAGGAGGCGCCACAGCGCGTCACTCATCGCGTCGGCTCGAAGCTCGTCGCCGCACGGAATCCGGGGCTCGCGTGGGTCGCGCGGTGCGCGTCGATCACCAGCGCCTCGGCGCCCTCCGTTCGCGCCACGAGCGCGAGGGCCTCCGCCGGCGCGAGCACCACGAGGGCCTTGGTGAGCGCCTCCGCGGTGGCGCCGTCGGCCGCGAGCGCGATCCCGGCGCGCGCCTCCCGGAGCGGCCAGCCCGTGCGCGGGTCGATCACGTGCCCGTAGCGCTGGCCGCCGATCTCGAAGGGGTCGCCCATGCTCTCGGAGAACGAGAGGCTCGCGTCGCGGAGCGACACCACGCCGGCGAAGCCGCCGTGCCCGTCGCGGAGCAGCACCCGCCAGGCGTCTGCATCGGCCGGCGTGCCGAGCGCGAGCCACGAGCTCCCGCCGAAGTCGAGGAGGGCGCGCGTCACGCCGTGCTCGGCGAGGCGCTCCCGCATCCGGTCGAGCGCGAAGCCCTTGCCGACGCCGCCGAAGTTCACGCTCATGCCGGCCTCGAGCGCGACCATGCCGTCGGGTCCGAGCACGATCCGCTCGGATCCGACCCGGCTCCTCGTGGCGGCGATCGCGGCGTTGCCCGGCAGGCGCCCGCTCCGCGCGGCCTCGCGCCAGAGGTCGATGAGCGGCCCCACCGTGACGTCGAAGACGCCGCCCGTGGCGGCCGAGAGACGCTTCGAGTCGGCGAGCAGCCGCGCGAGGGCGGGCGGCGCCTGGAAAGGCGCCTTCCCGGCGCTCGCGTTCATGCGGCTCGTCGCACTCGCCGGGTCGTATGTGGTGAGGACTGCCTCGAGGGCGGCGCCCTCCGCGAAGCAGGCCTCGGCCGCCGCGTGGGCGCGCGCGCCGTCCTCGCCGACCAGCGTGAGCTGGAGGACCGTGCCCATCAACGGCCGGCCGTCGCGGACCGTGAAGGGCGCGGCCGCCGCGCCGGTGCAGGCGAGGGCGAGCGCGAGGAGGAGAGCTAGCTCCCCGGCGCGCGTCCCCGGTAGCTCTCTGGCGAGCCGCGGAACACCGACCATAGGGAGAGCAGGATCAGGGCCGCGAGACTCGTCTGCAAGGCGAGGAAGCCCGCGACCTTCAGGATCGCGAACCCGGGGTGCACGAAGCGCACGAGCCAGCCTGCGCCCTCGTCGAGGAGCGCCGACGCGAAGGGCGACACGATCAGCCAGAGCTTCGTGCGATCGGCGAGGGGCACGAAGAGCATCAGGTGTGTGAGCACGAGGAGGAGCATGCCCATCGCGAAGAGGTGGAAGTGCGAGATCTCGAGCAGCGTCTGGTAGCTGCGAGGCGCGAGGAAGCGCTCCTCGGAGCCGAGGTAGTAGGCGACGACCGAGGCCGGGTGGAGGCTCATCTTCTCGAAGTAGAGGAGCGCGTTCGTGAGCCAGAGCCCGGCCACGTAGAGCACGTAGAGCACCACGATGGTCTGGAGCAGTCGGTTCCGGCTCCACTCCCCGGTGACGACGAAGCGCATCGCAGCCCGTCACCGGCCGCCGGGGCTCGAACCGGACGCCGGGGCTGCGGCCAGCGCATCGGCCTCGCCGCGCACGAGCACCTGATAGAGCGCGAGCGAGCGGCGCACACCCGTCGTGACGGCGCGCGCCGAGAGCGAGGATCCGGCGATGCCGTGGATCGCGCCCCCGAGCCGCAGCTCGGAGTCGAGGCTCCGCGCGTCGAACTGCGCCAGGAAGCGCGCGGGCGGCTTGAACTCGGCGGGTTCGTAGAAGGCGAGCATGCGGAGCGCCGCCACCCGTCCCTCGGGCGTGAGCACGACCAGGAAGGCCTCGGGGAGCGTTCGCACCGTGTGCACGTCGATCAGGGCGTGGCCGACGAGCTCCGCGCCGCGGTAGCCGTGGTGGAGCGTCACGAGCCGGCTCTCGAGCGGCGCGCCCGAGAGCTTCTCCACCGCCTCGGCCTGTGCATCGTCGAGCACGACGCTCCGCTTCTCGATGCGGTCGGCGTCGGGGAAGGCGAGGGCGAGCGCCTCGCGCTGCGACAGGAACACCTCGCCCGCCGCGGGCAGGGCCGCGAGGAGCGCGAGCAGCGAGAGGACGGTCGCCCTAGAACGCAAAGCCCATGCCCAGTCCGAGCTCGTCCGCGCGCTCACCCTGACCGCGCGTGTTGACCTCCCGGTACTCCACCTTCAGCACCACGTTCGGATGCGGGTAGAAGTTCACGCCGCCGCCGTAGATCCAGTTCGCGCGGTCGCGGTTGGCCTCGAAGCCGTCCGGCACGTCGTACTGCGTGTCCACGTACTCGACCCGGACGAACGGCTCGAGCTGCCGGTCCTCGCTCCCGAACAGCCAGGAGTAGACGTCGTACCCGATCTCCGCGTAGCCTCCGAGCATCTCGTCCGCGATCGGTGCATCGACCGCGCGGGCAAGCACGGTGTTGAGCTCGCGCGCATCCGAGAGGCTGGTGAAGGCGAAGAGGGTCCGCGCGTTGAGGGGGCCGCTCTGGTACTCGGCGTGTCCCTCGAAGATCCAGAGCCTGGAGTCCGGGACGTCGCCGCCCGCCACCTCGACGTCCTGTCCCGAGTCGCCCATGTAGACGGAGCCGCCGAGCATGAAGCCGGGCACCACCTCGGGCGTCCAGTCCACTCGCGTCACCCAGCCGAAGTCCTCGGAGAGCGAGCGGTTGCCCTGCTGCCGGCCGGCGCGGATGCCGGCGTCGGTGAAGTTCTGCGCGTTGAACCCGGAGAGCAGGTAGCTGCGGTACTCGACCGACTCGCCGAGCGTGCCGAAGATGCCGACGCCGTTCTCGCGCCAGGTGCTCGGCAGGATGCGGGTCTCCGTCTCCGGGCGCTGCACGCCGTAGAAGAAGGGCGGCTCGTGGACCTCGTTGATGAAGCCCATCGGAACGAGCAGGAGGCCGGCGCGCGCGTTCAGCTCGTCCTTCCAGAAGAAGTCGAGCGCCGCGAACTCGACCGAGACGGAGCCCGAGCCGGCGCCGTTGTTCACGTTGCTCGTGGTGGCGTGCTCGAACTCGAGCTCGGAGTTGAACACGATGCGGTCCGTGAACTTGTAGCCGAGGTAGATCACCGTCCGGAGCGCGTCCGAGCGGTCGAGGTCGGTGTTCTCCTCGTCGCCGATGAAGTTCAGGTAGAGCGCCTCGCCGTAGCCGCCGATCGAGAGGCCGCGCTGGACGCCGAGATCTTCGATGCCGCGGGCCCGAGGCCGTAGGCGCTCTTCAGCTCCGTCTCGGTGGGCACCGCGACCTGCGTCCGCAGGTCCGCCACCTCGTCGGTGAGGACGTCCACCTTGCGAACCAGGTCGGCGATCGTGTCGTCGCGCTCGCGGAGCTCGTCCTCCGTCGTGGCGAGGGCCGCGGGCGCGGCGAGAGCGAGCATCAGGAAGACACCGGGCGTTCGAGCCATCGAGCCTCCGGGGCTCCTCGTTGCGAGGAGCGGCGGGGCTCGGGGCTCTGGGCCTCTGGCCTCGGGGTGAGTGCGATCAAGTGGGTCCGCTTGCAGCGACGGCAGAGCAGCTCGACGCCGCCGTCTACGAGCCGCGCGAGCAGGCTCCCGCAGGCGCAGCGGCAGTCGTCGGCTGCGGGGCGCTGGCTGGCAGAGGGCTTGCTCGCGTGCGTCATGAAATTGAAAATGGATTTCGATTTCGGCGCACTCTACCCCGGCGCGGAGCCGGCCCGCAAGGACCTCGAGCGTCCGGCAATCCCGTCCCCGGGTCCGGGGCGGCTCAGGCCGGGCCCCGTTCCCGCGCGCCTCAGCCGCGGAGCTGTCCGGGCGGCCCGCTGAGGAGCAGGCGCACCAGGCTCGCCTGCCGCTTCGTACCGGTCTTCGAGAAGATCGTCTTGAGCACGCCGCGGGCCGTCCCGACCGTGATGCCGAGCAGCTCTGCGGCTCCCTCGACGGAGCAGTCGGCGAGGAGGAGGAGCGCGAGGCGCGTCTCGCTCTGCGTGAGCCCGTAGAGCTCGCGGAGCACCGGGATCGGATCGCCGGCCCGCCGTTTCGGGTCGCAGATGAACACGGCGCGCGAGAAGCGCGCGGCGGACAGACCCTCCTGGTCGTTCCACCCGAAGGGCGTCCCGATCACCTGGAGCGGGCGCCCGTCCTCCGGGTGGGCGTACACGAGCGCGTTCGGCGCGCCGCCCTGCTCGCTCTTGAGGAGGCGCTGCCAGGCGCGGGTGCGCTCGTCGGGGAACTTCGAAGCGAGGGTCTCCGGCTCCGCGAAGCCGGGGGTGACCCCGAGCAGCTCGGCGGCGCTCTTGTTCGCGTAGGAGACGCGGCCGTTCTCGTCCACGAAGAGCATCGCGAGCACCAGGTGGTCGGCCGCGGAGAGGAGGGCCTCGCCGTCGCGCGAGTGCATTGTGAGCCGCGTGTGGAGGCGGCGCCCGTTCACCAGGTGGGGCGCGATGCGCTCGAGCAGGGCACGGTCGCGCTCCCGCGGCTTCCAGCGCTTCGAGCGCGGCAGCACGAGCCCGGCTGCGATCACGAGCGAATCCGTGCGCTCGATGATCGTGATGAGGCCGGGGCCGGGAAGCACGCCCGCCGGCGCGAGGATCTCGCGGTAGAGCCGGCTCTTCCCGAACGCATTCTCGGCGGGTACCTGGAGCACGGTGCCGTCCGGCAGCTCGGCGCGGGTGGGGTGGCGCGTGGACGGCCGGAGGAATTCGGTCGCGTCGATCCGCGCGACCCCGATCCCCGAGCCCGCGAGCACGCCGGGCTGCGTCGCGAGCGGCTGGGCCGCGAAGAGGGTGATCACGTCCTCGGAGATCGCGGCCTGGAGCGCGTCCAGGAAACGCAGCCAGACCGGCGGGTTCGCCGGGGCCTGGTAGAGCAGGTCGATCAGCCGGAGCGCGGTCCGGTCGAGCTCGGACATGCGGGTCTCCCCCAACGCGGGCCTGATTAGGCGCATTGCCGCAGGTAGCCGCATCCCCCGTTCGGGGGATGCGAGCCCCCCATTCGGGGGGTCCGCACCTCCCATTCAGGAGGTCGGAGGATCAGGTCTTCCGGCGCCGGCGTGGTCGCGGCGGCCGCGTGGCGGGCTCCGGTACCCGGAGCTCGCCCGGCCCGGTGAGCAGCAGGCGTACCAGGTCCGACTGCCGATTGGCCCCCGTCTTCGCGAAGACGTTCTTCAGCACGCTCCGGGTCGTGCTGAGCTTGGTGCCGAGCCGCCGCGACGCCACCTGGACCGAGCAGCCGCTCGTGAGCAGCAGCGCGAGCCGGGCCTCCCCCGGCGTGAGTCCGTAGAGCTCGTGCATCACCTCGATCGGATCACCGGAGAGGCGCTTCGGGTCGCCGATGAAGACGGCGGTCGCGAACCGGGCCCCCGCCTCGCCGTAGCTCGCCGGCCACTCGAACCGGGTGACGAAGACCTGGAGGAGCCGGCCGTCCTCGGGATGGCGGAGCATGAGGGAGCCGCGCCGCACCGGCTGGTGCTCGACGAAGAGGCGCGCCCAGGCGTCGGTCCGCTCCCGGGCCAGGCGTTCCCCGCTCAGCCCGGCGGGCGAGACTCCGAGAATCTCGTCGGCACTCTGGTTCGCGAAGCTCACGCGCCGCGCGGACGGGTCGAGCAGGATCACGCCGAGGGCCAGGCGGTCGAAGGCCGTCTCGAGCGCCTGCACGCTCGCGCTGACGGTGGTGACGCGCTCGTGGAGGCGGAGGCTCTGCTCGATGTGTGGGGCGAGCATCTCGAGCAGCGCCCGGTCCTCGGCGCTCGGACGCCAGCTCTCGTAGGCGGGTAGCAGTAGGAGGAGCAGCGTCACGCGCTCGCCCGCCCGCTCCAGCACCATGCCGAGGCCGGGCCCCGGCAACGCGCCGAGCGGCCGGAGGAGCCTCTCGTAGACCGGGCTCGCAGCAAGCTCGGGGCCGCCCTCGAGGTCGAAGAGGGCCCCGACCGGGAGCTGGTCCAGCGCGCGCTTGCCGGTGATCGGGAGGGCGAGGGGGACGTTCGCGATGCGCCGGTCCCGGGGATGGAAGGCCAGCAGCGGGCCACTCTCCTCCTCGCGCGAGCGCCCGATGCCGAGGGCGCAGGCCCCGTCGGAGACCGCCTTCGAGAGCTCCTCGATGAAGCGGGCCGCTGCCTTGGGATCGCCCGGAGCCGCGTAGAGGAGACCGAGCAGGGGCCATGCGCGTGCGTGGAGGTCGGACACCCGAGCTTTCCCCGCCGCTATCCAACCGGGAACCGGCGGGGAAGGCATCCCCCATTTCGGGGGTATCGGGCGCCCCCAGGGCGCCGGCCGGCCCTCAGCTCTCGGGGGTGTACTCCACGTGCAGCTCCGTGATCCCGTGGATCAGGTTGCTGCGCTGGAGCCGCGGCGGCCTCACGACGTGGATGTCGGGGAGCCGGGTGACCACTTCGCGGAGGATCGCGCGGAGCTGCATGCGCGCGAAGTTCGCGCCCAGGCAGAAGTGCTCGCCGATCCCGAACGCGAGGTGGTGGTTCGGCGAGCGGCGGACGTCGAAGCGGTCGGGTTCGGCGAAGACCTCCTCGTCGCGGTTCGCGGAGGGATAGGACATCACGATCTTGTCGCCCTTCCGGATCTGCACGCCGCGGATCTCGAGATCCTCGAGCGCGGTGCGCCGAAACGCGACGACCGGCGACGAGAAGCGCAGCGCCTCCTCGATCGCGAGGGGCAGCAGGCGGTCCACGTCGGTCTTGAGCAGCTCGAACTGGTCGGGGTGTTCGCTCATCAGGCGCATGAAGTGCGAGGTCGCGTTGCGCGTGGTCTCGTTCCCCGCCACCGCCAGCAGCACGAAGAAGTTGTTCAGCTCGAAGTCGCTGATCGCCGCGCCGTCGACGTCGCCGTTCACGTACTTGCTGATCAGCGTGTCGTCGGGGTTCGCGCGCTTCTTCGCCGCCAGGTCGTTCGAGTACATCCACATCTGGACGGAGACCTGCGTCGCGTCGGCTCCGCCGTTCAGTGCCGGGTCGTCCGCGCCGATCAGCGCGTTCGACCAATCGAAGATCTGCTTGCGGTCCTCGTCCGGGATCCCCATCAGCTCGCAGATCAGGATCAGGGGCAGCTCGCAGGCGAGCTCCGTCACGAACTCGCAGCTGCCCTTGCGCGCCACGTTGTCCACGATCCGGCGCGCGTGCGCGCGGATGCGCGGCTCGAGCTCCGCCACCATGCGCGGCGTGAAGCCCTTCTGCACGAGCCGGCGGTACCGCACGTGACCGGGCGGATCCATGTTCACGAGCATCGCCTGGAGGCCGGGCAACGAGTCGGACGGCGGGTCCATCAGGAAGCACGAGCCGACCTGCGACGAGAAGCGGCGCGGATCCCGCGAGACGTCGATCACGTCCTGGTACTTGGTGAGGAGCCAGAAGCCGGTGTCGAGCTTCGAGATGCAGCGCACCTCGGGCCCGGGCTTCTCGTGCCAGCAGACGGGCGCCTCGTGCCGGAGGCGCCGCAGGTAGGCGTGCGGCGGGCCCGCCCGGTAGGCGTCCGGATCGAACAGATTCAGCTCGCCCGCTCGGGCATCCATGGCATATTCCTCTCGGACCGGCGCCGGCCGGTGTCGGATTCTGGATCTACCATATCGGACGATTAGTCCGATTCAACAGCCATGGTGTCCGATGGACGATCGTTCCGCCAGAACCCGCGAGCAGGTTCTCCGCGACTTCCGGACCGACCAGATCCTCGAGGCCGCCCGCCGGGTGATCGGCGAGGTGGGCTTCGCGGAGGCCTCGATCGACCGCATCGCGGAGGCCGCCGGCGTGGCCCGCAGCACCCTCTACGTCTACTTCGACGGGAAGGGGGATCTGCTGAACCAGTGCATCGCCCAGCTCCGCATCGGGCTCGGCGAGCGCGTCCGGAGCGCGGTCGAGGAGGCGAGCGGCACGGAGGAGCGCCTGGCGGCCTTCCTGGCGGCCCACTTCGAGTACGTGGGGGCGGTCAGCGAGTTCTTCCGCGCGGTGATGGCGGTCCGGGGCGTGGACCCCTTCTTCTCCGCGCCCGGCACCGGCGCGCCCCCCGAGCTCGACACCCTCCGGGCGGAGAGCCAGGCGGTCGTGGAGGGCATCCTGAAGGACGCCGTTGCGGGGGGCGAGATCGCCGCCCACGACGAGGGCGCCGCGCGCGACCTTCTCGCCGTGCTCGTCTACGGCGCCCTGATGCGGCGGGCGACCCAGCCCGAGTCGCCCCCCGCCGACGAGGAGGCGCAGCGCCTCGCCCGGGCCTTCCTCTGGGGTGTGGCCCGGCGCTGAGCGAGGCTGCATCCTCGGGCGTTCCGACGAGGGGAGGAGACGACATGGCGACACTCAAGGGTGGCACACGGCTCAAGAGCGCCGTCTGCGACACGCAGGTGATGGTGATCGCCGCGCCGGCGGGCGACGTGGCGCTCACCTGCGGTGGCTCCGCGATGCTCGAAGCGACGGCGAACGCGCCGCGCGGGACGCTCGACCCCGAGCACAAGAGCGGCACACAGATCGGCAAGCGCTACGTGAACGAGGACGCGAGCCTCGAGCTTCTCTGCACGAAGCCCGGCGAGGGATCGCTCGCCCTCGGCGGCAAGTCGCTCAAGCTCAAGGAAGCGAAGGCGCTCCCCTCCTCGGACTGATGAACTTCGCTCGGCTTCGCCTCGCTGCGCGCGCCGCGGAGCGGCGCTTGCGGCGGGGCCCTGGAAACCCCCCATGAACCTGATGATGCTGCTCGAGATGGCCGCCGGGGGCATGGGCGAGCGCACCGCGCTGGTCTGCCAGGGCGAGCGCTGGAACCACGCCGGGCTCTTCGCCGGCGCCGGGCGTATCGCGGCGCGGATCCGCGAGCTTCCCGTCGAGCGCGTCTCCGTGCTCGACGTGTCGAGCCCGGCGGTCCCGCTCGCGCTCTTCGGGAGCGCGTGGGCGGGCCGCCCCTTCGTGCCGCTCAACTACCGGCTCACCGGGCCCGAGCTCGAAGCGCTCGTCGAGCGCGTGCGCCCGCTGCTGCTGATCACCGACCGCGAGCGCGCGCCGGCCTTCCGCGGCCGCCCCGACGTCACCGTGATGCTCCGCGAGGAGCTCCTCGAGCTCGCGCGCGCCTCGAGCCCGCCGCCGCCCGAGGACTGGCCGATGGAGCCCGAGGACGTCGCGATCTGGCTCTTCACGAGCGGGACCACCGGCGTGCCGAAGGCGGCCCTGCTGCGCCACCGCCACCTCGTCTCCTACATCCTCGGCAGCGTCGAGTTCATGAGCGCGGACGAGTCGGACGCGGCGCTCGTGAGCGTGCCGCCCTACCACGTCGCGGGCATGGCGGCGGTGCTCTCCTCCGTCTACGCAGGACGCCGCATCGTCCAGCTCCCGGCGTTCTCGCCCGAGGCCTGGCTCGCGCTCGCCGAGGCCGAGCGTGTTACCAACGCCTTCGTGGTGCCGACGATGCTCGCGCGCATCGTCGACACGCTCGAGGCCGGGGGCGGGAAGGCGCCGGGCGCGCTGCGCGCGCTCGCGTACGGCGGCGGCAAGATGCCGCTCCCCGTGATCGAGCGCGCCATGCGCTGCCTCGGGCACCTCGATCTCACCAATGCGTACGGCCTCACCGAGACCAGCTCGACGATCGCGGTGCTCGGGCCGAACGACCACCGCGAGGCGGCTGCGAGCGAGGACGCGGCGGTGCGCCGCCGGCTCTCGTCCGTCGGCAAGCCGCTGCCCGGCGTCGAGGTCGAGATCCGCGATCCCGAGGGCAAGCCGCTCGCGACGGGCCAGCGCGGCGAGATCTGCGTGAAGGGCGAGCAGGTCTCGGGCGAGTACCTGGGCCGCGCGAGCCGCGTCGGGCCGGACGGCTGGTTCCCGACGAACGACGGCGGCTTCCTCGACGAGGGCGGCTACCTGTTCCTCGAGGGCCGCATCGACGACGTGATCGTGCGCGGCGGCGAGAACCTCTCGCCCGGCGAGATCGAGGACGTGCTGCTCGAGCATCCGGCGGTGGCCGATGCCGCCGTGGTCGGCATCCCCGACGAGGAGTGGGGGGAGGGCGTCGCGGCCGCGGTCGTCCTGAAGCCGGGCGCCTCCGCCTCCGCAGACGAGATCCAGGGCTGGGTGAAGCAGCACCTGCGCTCGTCGCGCGTCCCGCAGCTCATCCGCTTCGAGGCGGAGCTTCCCTACAACGAGACCGGGAAGCTGCTCCGGCGGAAGGTTCGCGAGACGCTCGGCGCGGGCTCCTAGCGCCTTCGCAAGGGGCGCCGGAGGGCAGTTCCTAGCGCGGGGCGCCGGCCTCGAGCGCCTCCCGGCGCCGGCGCTCGGCCTCGGACGCCGCGTCGCGCTCGAAGTCGGGGCGCGGGTCCCCGGCCGGCTCGGCCTCCTTCCAGTTCTCGAAGCGCTGGCGCTCCGGCGAGGCGGTCGCGGCGGGCGCCGGCGGCGGCTCGGGCGCCGGGGCCGCGCACGCGACGAGGAGTGCGGCGGCGGAGACACGGAGCCAGCGCGGACTCATGTCGCGAGGATGCGCCGCCCCGCGGTCCAGCCCCCGTCCACGACGAGCGCGGCACCTGTCACGAAGGAGGCGTCGTCGGAGGCGAGGAAGAGGGCGGCGGCGGCCACCTCCTCGGGCCGGCCCGCGCGGCCGAGCGCGTGCCAGCTCACCATCTGGTCGAGCACGGGCTTCGCGCTCTGCACCATCTCGGTGAGGGGCGTCAGGATGAGCCCCGGGCAGAGGCAGTTCACGCGGATGCCGGTGGGCCCGTAGTCGAGCGCCATGCTCTTCGTCATCAGCACCACCCCGCCCTTCGAGGCGTTGTAGGCCATCGAGCCGTTCATCCCCTCGAGCCCCTCGACGCTCGCGACGTGGATCACGCTGCCCGACTTCTGCGCGAGCATGGTCGGGAGCACGTGCTTCGCGACGAGGAACGAGCCTTTCAGGTTGATGTCCACGGTGCGGTCCCACGACTCCACGCTGAGCTCGTGCGCCGCTCCGACGCCCTCGACGCCCGCCGCGTTCACGAGCACGTCGGCGCGCCGGAAGCGCTCGATCCCCGCGCGCACCGCGGCCGCGACGCGCTGCTCGTTCCGCACGTCCACACCGTCGAGGAACAGCGCGTCGGGCGCGGCCGCCTCGACGGCCGCCCACGCCGCCGGATCGACGGGCTTCTTGAGGTCGAGCCCGATCACGCGCGCGCCCTCCTGGGCGAAGCGGAGCGCGCACTGCGCGCCGATCCCGGACGCGGCGCCGGTCACCAGGGCCACCTTGCCAGCGAGCCTTCCGGCCATTTTGTGGGGTCCTTAGTTCTGTGCTGTGCGATCCGCCAGCTCGGCGCAAAGTGCTCCGAGCTGCCGCTCGGCTTCCCGCGTCTGGCCCCCGCGCGCGAGGAAGCGGCGCATCCGGCGCTGCGCCTCGGGCGTCCGCAGCAGCTGCTGGAAGGCGAGGCTCTCGTCGAGGAGCCCGTCCTCCCAGCCGGGCTCGGCCGCGAGCACGGTGCGCTTCGCGAGGGCTATGGCCTCCGGCGGGAACGAGGCGATGCGGCGCGCGAGGCGCTCCACGAAGGGCCGAAGCTCCGCCGGCGGCAGCGCGCGGTTCAGGAGGCCCCAGCGCTCGGCGCTCGTGGCGTCGAGGTCCTCGCAGCCGAGGATCAGCTCGAGCGCGCGGCCGCGGCCCACGAGGCGCGGCAGGCGCTGCGTGCCCGTGCCGCCGGGCAGGATCCCGAGCGCGACCTCGGGCTGGCTGATCACGGTCTTCCCGAGCGCGCCGAAGCGCATGTCGCAGCTCATCGCGAGCTCGTTCCCGCCGCCGCCCACGCGGCCGCCGATCTCGGCGAGCGTCGCCTTCGGCATGGTGCGGAAGCGCTCGCACATGGCGTGGAAGGGGTTCTCCTCGACGCGGGCCGCGCGCGCCGCGGGCCGCTCGATCGGGAAGCCGAGGATCGCCTCGACGTCGAAGTGCGCGATCCAGAACTCCGGGTCGTCGCTTCGCAGCACGACGGCGCGCACGGCGGGATCGCTCTCGACCTCGGCGGCGAAGCGCGCGAGGTCGCCGAAGAGCGGCAGCGTCATCACGTTCACGGGCGGGTTCGCGAGCGTGGCGAAGGCGACGCCGGCTTCGACGCGCACCGAGAGCCGCTCGTAGTCGTAGGCCAAGGGACCTCCGCCGGGGCGCGATCGTATCACGGGGCGTCGAGCAGGCGGACCACGCGGCGCTCGGACTCGGGCCAGCTGCTCGAGGTCGCCTGCTGCGCCGCGGCCTCGCGGCGCGCGAGCGCGAGCGCCTGCTCGGCGCCCTCGCGCTGGTCGAGGCCCGCGAGCGCCTCGGCGCGGCGGAACAGCAGGTCCACGCGCGCGGCGTCGGACGCGCTCACGAGCCCCTCGTCGGCGAGCGCGAGCGCTTCGGCGAAGCGGCCCTGCGCGGTCCGCACGCTCGCGTAGGTATCGAGGAGCGGCGGCAGCCGGCCGAGCCCCTCGAGCGCCGCCTCGATCTGGCGCTCGGCCTCGGGGAGGTCGCGGCCGAGGCGCGCGAGCGTCCACGCCACCGCGTTCTCGACGTCGGGCCGGCCGGGTGCGAGGCGGAGCGCCTCGCGCCGCGCCCCGAGCGCTCCCTCGAGATCACCGGCCTCGTCCGAGAGTTCGGCCCGGAGCAGCCAGAGCTCCGCGATCCACGGGTACTCGCGGAGCGCACCGTCGATGCGGGTGCGCGCGAGCTCGGGCCGGCCGGCGGCCTGCTCGGCGCGCGCCAGCCGCTGGGCCGCCTCGGGCGTCCGCAGCTCCGCCTGCGGGAGCCCGGCCAACAGCGCACGCGCCTCGTCGAGCCGGCCGTCCTCGAGGGCGAGCGCCGCGAGCCGCCAGCTCGCGGTGGGGCTCGGGACGCCGAGCGCGCGGGCCTGCTCGTAGCGGCGCGCGGCCTCCTCGCGCCGCCCAGCGCGCTCCTCGAGCCAGCCGAGTGCGATCGCCGCGGTCGCCTTCTCGGGGTCGAGCGCGAGCGCCCGCTCGAAGCTCTTCCGGGCTGCCTCGAAGTCGCGCTGCTGGAGCTGCGACTCCCCGATCGCGATCCACGGCTCCGGCTGCTCTTGGAGCGCGAGCGCGAGCCGCGCCTCGCGCTCCGCGCGCGCGGGCTCCGCGGCGAGGAGCGCGGCGTGCGAGCCCAGCATGTGGACCACGTAGCCGCGCGACTCGATCTCCGCGTAGAGCGCGAGCGCCTCGCGGCCGCGCCGCTCGGCGAGAAGTACGCCGAGCCGGTCGAGCTTGTCCGCGTCGGCGGCGCCGCGCTTCGGATCGAGGCCGCCGACCGCGCCGAGCGTGACGCCGCTCGACGGCGTGGCGGATCCGCCGCCTCGCAGGTAGCCGAGCGCCTCGAGCTGCGCGCGCTCTTCGCCCGAGAGGTGGAAGTTCGGGACGACCGGCCGCCCCGCCGCGCGCTCCGTGACGAGACGGTCGAGCTCCGCGGCGAGCGCGGGCTCCTCGGCCGCGCGGTTCGCGAGCTCCTTCGGATCCGCAGCGAGGTCGTAGAGCTCGGGCTCGGGCGCCCGCACGAACTTGTGGCGGCCGGTGCGGACGCCGAGCAGCGGGCTCCAGCCCATGTCGAGCTGCGTGGCGAGCGTCTCCACCCACACCACGCGGCCGTCCGCCGGGCGGGCGGCCCTCACGCCCGGCAGCAGGTCGCTGCCGGTGGCGCCGGCGAGCGATGGCAGTCCGAGGAGAGCGAGGGCAGTCGGCGTCACGTCCGCGAGCGCGACGACGCCCGCGTGCACCGCCCCGCGCGGCACGCCCGGCCCGGCGGCCATCAGCGGCACGTGCTGCGTGGCCTCGTAGACGCCGAAGGAGTGGGTCTTCTCGGAGTGCTCCCCGAGGCTCTCGCCGTGGTCGGACGTGACCCACCAGAGCGTGCCCTCGGGCCAGCGCTCGGCCACGGCCGCGCGCAGGCGCGCGAGCTGCGCGTCCGCGAAGGCGATCTCGCCGGCGTAGGGGCGGCCGGGGAAGCGCTCGCTGAAGGGCGGCGGCGGGGCGTAGTCGGCGTGGGGATCGTAGAGGTGCACCCAGAGCAGGAAGCGCGGCGGCGCCTCCGCGAGCCAGGCGAGCGCGGCGTCGACGGTCTGGTCGCCGCGCCGCTCCGGCACCGTGCCGGGCGAGCCGGTGGTACGGAGCATGCCGAGGTCGTCGTCGTAGCGGTCGAAGCCGCGCTCGAGGCCGAAGCGGCCGTCGAGCACGAACGCCGACACGAAGGCGGCGGTCGCGAAGCCCGCGGCCCGGAGCGACTCGGCGAGCGTCGGCACGTCGGCCGGCAGCCGGAAGAAGCCGTTGTGGCGGACGCCGTGCTGCGGCGGATCGCGGCCGGTGAGGAGCGTGGCGTGGGAGGGCAGCGTGATCGGGGCCGGGGAGATCGCCGTCGCGAAGCGGGTGCCTTCCGCGGCGAGGGCGTCGAGCGCGAGCGTCTCCGCGGCCTCCGCGCCGTAGCAGCCGACGTGGTCCGCGCGGAGCGTGTCGATGGTGACGAGCACGATGCGCTCGGCGCGCTCACCCGAGGCGCTCCGCCCGCAGCCCGGGAGCCCGGCGAGCACCAGGCAGGCGCAGCCGAGCCGAGCGAGCGCGAGGGTGCGCCGGGATCGCTCGCCGCCCACCTGCACCTCCCGCGCGCCGTCGAAAGCGCACGAGTCTAGCCGCTCGGCTCGCGTACACTGGCCGCGATGGCCACCTGGCCCCTCGCGTAGACTGCCGCGATGGCCCAGCTGGCCCCTCGCGTAGACTGCCGCGAGGCCACCTGGCCCCTCGCGTACACTGGCCGCGATGGCCACCTGGCCCCTCGCGTAGACTGCCGCGATGGCCCAGCTGGCCCCTCGCGTAGACTGCCTCGATGGCCCACCTGGCCTCCGCCGCCGAGCTGCTGCGCATGGGCTCGGACCCCGCAGCCAGCGAAGCCTGCTCGGTGCTGCTCGGAGAGCCATGCCTCCTCGTCGAGCTCGGGGTCGAGCCGCCGCCCGAGGCGCACGCGCCCGGCGCGTTCGACGGCCTCGCTGGGCTTCCGGCGCCCACCGTCGGCGTCGCCACGGCGGGCGTCGCCCCCGGCGCCCGCGCGCTCGCCGACGCGCTCGACGTGGTGGCCGGGAGCGAGGACGAGCTGGCAGCGATTCTCGCCACGGCGCGGAAGGCGCCGCTCGCGACGCTCGTCCTGGTGCAGCTCCTGCGCGGGAGCCTCGCGCGGAGCGTCCCGGACGGGCTCGTCGCCGAGTCGCTCGCATACTCGACCCTCCAGGCGGGCCCCGAGTTCGCCGCGTGGGGCGCGGGCCGGACGGCGCGGCCGCAGGAGCCCTCCTGCGAGCCCGCGGTGCTCGCGACCCGGAGCGGCGAGCGGCTCGAGCTGCGCCTCAACCGGTCCGCGAAGCGCAACGCCTTCTCCGCCGAGATGCGCGATGCGCTCTGCGAGGCGCTCGCGCTCGTGCTCCAGGACGCGAGCGTGCGGAGCGTCGTGCTCTCCGGCGAGGGCCCGAGCTTCTGCAGCGGCGGCGACCTCGACGAGTTCGGCACGCTGCCCGATCCGGCCAGCGCGCACGCCGTGCGCGCCACGCGGAACGCCGCGGCGCTCCTCGCGCGCTGCGCGGAGCGCGTCGAGGCGCGCGTGCACGGAGCGTGCGTCGGTGCGGGCGTCGAGCTGCCCGCCTTCTGCCGCCGCGTGGTCGCCGATCCAGACGCGTTCTTCCTCTTGCCCGAGGTCGGGATGGGCCTCGTGCCGGGCGCCGGCGGCACGGTGAGCCTGCCGCGCCGCATCGGGCGCCAGCGCACCGCCTGGCTCGCCCTCACCGGCCGCCGCCTCGGCGCCGAGGCGGCGCGCGCCTGGGGGCTCGTGGACGAGATCCGCGCGCTGCGCTGACTCAGGGCTCCCGCGCCGTGGGCGCATGACGCGGGCGCAGGAACACGCCGTTCCCGCTGACGCGATCGACCACGTAGTGGAGCTGGAGCGCGTGCGAGAGCTGGCCCGAGACGCGGTCGTCGTCGCGGTTCGGGGCGATCCCCGTGAGCTGCACCACGCCGAGCTCGCCGCGCGCCGCCCGCTCGAGGAAGCGCTCGGGATCGGCGCGGCCGCTGCGGAAGAGCTGCTGGCTGTTGAAGAGGTCCACGCCGGGCGGCTTCCCCGCCCAGAAGCAGAGCGCGAGCGTCTCGCACACGGCCGGCCCGGGGCGCGCCGCGAGGTACGCGACGTCCTCCCGGGTGACCGCCTCGAGACGTCGCTGTGCCTCGAGCCGCTCGGGAAGCCCGAGCAGCGCGTCGGGTGCCGCGATCAGCGGCCCCAGGAGCAGGGCGAGCGCCAGGGCGCAGGTCGGGATCACGCGCGCGCCGCTGGGCACCAGCGCGCTCACGCGCGCCACCAGGAAGGCGCCGAGCAGGCAGAGCGCGATCAGCAGGTCGAAGTAGGCGTTCCGGGCGACGCCTTCGCCCGCCGTGGCGGCGAAGCCCAGGGCGAGCGCGCAGGCGGCGTAGAGCGCGAGCAGGCGCGCGTCGGAATCGCGCCAGGCCTCGCGCGCGGCGAGCACTCCGACGGCGAGTGGCGCGGCCAGGCTCTCGAGCGCGTCCGCTGACGCCCAGGCCGCGAGCGCGAGCGAGGTGCCGCGCGGCGCGAGCACGCTCGAGAAGAAGGCCGCACCGGAGACCAGCCAGAGCAGGCCGAGCGCACCCGCGACGAAGAGCGCCGAGGCCAGTAGCCAGCTCGCGAGCGCGCGCCGCTCGCGACCGAGGAGCCAGAGCGTGACCGCGAGCGGCAGCGCGATCAGGTTGTGCTTCACGAGCCCGCCGAGCACCATCGAGAGCGCCGCCAGCGCGAGCCGCGCGGGGCTCCGGCCCTCGCCGAGGAGCACGAGGCCGCCGAGAACGAGCGCGTGCCCGAGGAGCTGGGGATCGTTCGTCGCGACGTAGTCCTCGGCAACCGTGCCGAGCGACGCCGGAAACAGGAGCCCCGCGAACACGCCGAGCGCGGTGGAGCCGGTGAAGCGGCGCGCGAGCCAGCCGATCTCGACTGACAGCACGAGGAGCGCGAGCAGCGAGACCAGGCGGCCAGCCCGAAGCGGATCGCCGAGCAGCCGTCCTGCGAACGACACCACGGGGAACGAGAGCGGGGGATAGTTGTTCGGGAAGAGCCCTGCCGGCTCCGGATAGAGGGGGTGCTCCGATCCCACCGCGAGGGCGTGGTAGGCGTTCCAGCCCTCGTTGTAGTTGCGCGATACCAACCGGGGCAGGGCGTCGAGCGGCAGCGTGAGGTGGAGGAGCGCGAGCGCGGCGGCGAGGGCGAGGAGCGCGCGGGGCACGGTGGCGCGAACGATAACGCGGCCCGGGCGGGCTGCTCCGGGTTTGGCAACATGCCGCGCGTGCTGCCGCAGCGCATGCTGGTCGTGATCCCGACCTACAACGAGGCCGAGAACATCCTGTCCCTCGCGCGCGAGGTCCTCGCCCAGGACCGCTCGCTCGAGCTGCTCGTGGTGGACGACGCGAGCCCGGACGGCACGGGTGCGCGCGTGACCGAGGCCGCGGAGTCCGAGCCGCGCCTCCGCCTGCTCGCGCGCCCGGGCAAGCTCGGCCTCGGCACGGCCTATCTGGCCGGCTTCCGTCACGGCCTCGAGCACGGCTACGACTGGGTCGTGACGATGGACGGCGACGGCTCCCACGCGCCGCGCCACCTCCCGGCGCTGCTCGAGGCCACGCGTTCGAGCGACCTGGTGATCGGCTCGCGCTACGTGCCGGGCGGTGGGATCCGCAACTGGCCGCCCCACCGTCGCGCCCTCTCCGCGTTCGCGAACGGGTACACGCGCACACTGCTCGGCCTCTCGGTGCGCGACTGCACCTCGGGCTATCGCGCGTACTCGCGCCGCGTGCTCGAGGCGGTAGACCCGTTCGGCGTACGCTCCTCCGGCTACTCGTTCCTCGAGGAGATGCTCTACCGCGTGGCGCGTGCGGGCTTCCGGATCACGGAGGTCCCGATCCTGTTCCAGGACCGCACGGCCGGCGCCTCGAAGATCAGCCAGCGCGAGATCTACCGCGCGGCCTGGCACGTGCTGGTCACGGCGCTAGCGGGGCGCCTCCGCGGAGGCGCTCGAGGAGGCGGTCGTTGAGCGTCGGAGGCGCGCCGCGCCGGAGCAGGGCGTAGCCGGGGTTCAGCGTCACCACGCCGAAGCTCCGTGCGGTGAGGAGGCCCTGCACGAGCGCCTGCTCGCCGGGAGCCTCGGGCACCAGGCCGAAGACGACGTACTCGGCGTCCCGCACGCCCTCGCGCAGCGTGTAGGCGCTCGCGCGATTCGAGACGTGGGGCGCCACGCACTCCGAGGCCGCCACCTTCGCGTCGGGCGGGAGCTGCCCGAGCACTTCCTCGCGCTGCCGGCGCCGCTCGAGGTCGAGCGCGGTGGTGTGGAAGGGGAAGACTTCGTGGAAGCCGCCGCTCGCCGTGCGCTGTTGGAAGAGCGCGCCGTACTGATGGGACGCGAGCAGGCCGAGGAGGAAGAAGGCGCCGAGCCAGCCCGTGCGCGAGGCGCGGGCGGCCGGCGTGCCCGGAGGCTCGAAGGCGTCGCTCCGGAGCAGGAGCGTCGCTGCCACGAACAGGTAGGGCGTCCAGAATGCGGAGTACTGGAACCCGATCGAGACGGCCGGCGCATAGTCCGTCGAGAGCAGCGTGAAGAGCGCCCCGGGCAGCAGGAACGGCCAGCCGCTCGGGCGCCGCAGCGGGACGAACGCCAGCGGGACGAGGATGAGCAGCGCGTACTCGAGCTTCTCCGGGACGAGCAGCGAGCCGAGCACGAAGCCCGGGTTCACGAGCAGGGTCACGAGCACCGCGCCGAAGCCCGTTTCTCCCGCCGGCGCGAGGCCCTGGTAGATCGACGCGTAGACCCCTTCGCCGGCGACGAGCGGCATCAACACGAACTTCATCGCGACGAACCAGGCGCCGCCGAGGCCGGCCAGCGCGAGCCCCGCCGCGACGCGCCCCTTCGCGAAGACGTGATGGGCGCCGAGCAGCGCGACCCCGAGCGCGACGTCCTCGCGGCAGGCGAACGCGAGGGCGACCGCGACCGCGAGCCACCCGCGGCTCCGCGTCTCGAGCGCGTGCGCCACGCAGAACACGAAGAACGGCGCGAGCGTCAGGAAGTGGAAGTCGTAGAGGTTCGAGCCGTGGAGCGGCGGATAGAGGAGGTAGGCGAGCGCGACCCCGCATGCGAGCCAGGGTTCGAGATGGCGGCGCGCGAAGAAGAAGAGCGGGAGCGTGGCGGCTCCGAGGAGCAGCGCCTGGAGGACGAGGAGCGTGGCGGCGGAGGGATGGAGCGCGTAGAACGGTGCGAGCACGTAGGCGAGCAGCGTGGCGTGACGCCCGAAGTGGGAGACCTCGCCGCCGCCCGCCGGCGTCGAGACCAGGAACGGCCCGCCGTCCACGACGTTCCAGAACAGGTTGTCGAAGATCGCGAGGTCGTAGCTCCGCGTGTGCCCGTTCCAGTGCGCCTGGAGCGTGACGTGCGCGAACCAGACCGCGTAGTACACGGCGCCCGCCGCGACCACGAGCACCGGGAGGTGCCGCCGCGACGCGAGCGACCCGCCGCGTGGCAGGCGGATCCGCTCGAGGAGGCTCCGCTCGAAGGCGAGCGGCGGGGCGAGCGAGCGCGCGCGGAGCGCGCGCTGCGTGATCCCCGCCAGCAGCGCGCACCCGACCAGGTGGACGAGGCGCGCTTCGGACCAGGTGAAGGCGTCGAGCAGGAGCAGCGCGAGGCCGGCGGGGAGCAGGGGCGCGAGGCGCTCGCCGCTCTCGCGGAGGCGCCGCGCGGGAAGGCGCCCGGCGAGCCAGGCGCCGACCGGGCCGGCGGCGAGCGCGAGCGCCGCGAGGGCGGCCGCGGCGAGAAGGCGGGTGCGCACGCCGGGCGGCGCGCGGTTCTCGACCACGAACGCGGCGCCGTCGGCGACGAAGGCGTGGCTCGCGAGCGCGAGGCCCAGGGCGCCGCCCGCTGCGAGGAGCCAGCCGGCCCCGACCCACGCGTCGGAGAGCGGGCCCAGCCTCGCGAGACGTGCGCCGGCGGCCGTCAGGTTCTCTGCCCGTAGCGGCCGAGCCAGAGCCCGAGCCGAACGCGCAGCGGATCGACGAAGGCGAGGGCGCCCCGCGCGACGCTGAGCCGCGAGTCGTCGTCGTTTCGCCAGCGCACGGGCACCTCGGCGATGCGGTAGCCGAGGTGCCTGGCGATGGCGAGCACCTCGACGTCGAAGCCGAAGCCGTCGCTCTGCGCTCGCGAGAAGACGTCCTTCGCGACGTCGCCGCGGAACAGCTTGAAGCCGCACTGCGAGTCCCGGATGCCGGGCAGCGCGAAGAGCTGGACGACCAGGTTGAACAGCCGCCCGCTCCACTCCCGGAGCAGCGGCTGGCGGAGGACGATCAGGCTGCGGTCGAGTGCGCGCGACCCGATCGCGACGTCGGCGCCGGCGCCACAGGCGCGCTCGAGCGCCTCGAGCTCCTCGATCGGCGTCGAGAGGTCCGCGTCGGTCACCAGCACGCGCTCGCCGCGCGCGGCCTCGACGCCCGCGCGCACGGCCCCTCCCTTGCCGCGGTTCCGTGCGAGCCGGCAGATCCGCCCGCGCTCCCCGAGCGCGGCCAGGCCTCGCGCCGCGACCTCCGCGGTGGCGTCCTGGGAGCCGTCGTCCACCACGAGCAGCTCGTAGGGCCGGCTCCGCCCGTCGAGGTAGGCGATCACGCTCGCGAGCGTGGCGGGCAGGCGTCGCGCCTCGTTGTATGCGGGGACGACCACGCTGAGCGGGAGCGGCTCCACGGCAGGATCCTAGGCCGGCCCCCGGGCTAGGGGCCTCCGCTCAGCTGGGCCCGCGGCAGCTCGAAGCGATCGAGTCGGGCGTTGGCGCGCACGCGGGCGGTCTGGCAGCTCGAGGCTGCCCCCGGTCCGTCTCCGTCGCAGCCGCTCCAGCCCCGGCGCAGCAGCTCACGGTCGAACGGGATGGCGTGCGTGTAGAAGCTCGCGAACAGGTTCGTCAGCGCCGTCGCGCGCTGGAGGGCGTTGCTCGAGGGCGGCTCGGGCGGGATGCCCCCGCCGAAGAGCATCTCGAGCCGCGCGACCATCAGGGGTGAGACGGCCTCGTTGCCCCTCATCTTGGGCAGGCTGCGCGGATCGTAGGCGCGAGCCTCTCGCGAGGTGGGATGATCGGCGCGCCAGCGCGCCAGCCAGGCGCCGCAGTCGATGTTCCGGCGCATCTCGCACACGTGCCGGGTCACGCTCGACGCGAGCTCTTCGGGCACCGGGCCGTCGCCCAGCAGCTGGGCCAGGAGCGCGCGCGGACGAGCGCCGTCGGCGTCCGGCCCGCCGGCGAAGCGCGGCAGCTCCACCATGCGGCCCGCGAAGAAAGCACGCGCCGCGTGCTGGCTCAGGATCGGCCGGTGGAGCGTGTGGAGCTCGCCCGCCACGTGGCCCGAGCGGACCAGCCCCGGCGGCAGCATCTCGTGCGCGAGCACTTCGGGGAAGCTCTTCGCTCCGCAGCGCGCCATCCCGGCCTCCCACGCCGGGCGCTCGTAGCGCTCGCGGAGCGTCTCGAGGTCCGGGTAGGCCGTCGGAGAGTTCAGCCCCATCAGCAGCACGTCCGGGCCCTGCGCGAACCAGACGGCGACGCGATCGAACACGGACGCGTACGTGTACGCGACGATCTCGACGGTCTCGTGGTCAACCTCGTAGAGATGGAACCACTGTGCGTAGACGCCGCCGGGCGTGAGCTTCTCACGGGCGGCCTCGAGGAACTCCCGGCTGTACAGCATCTCGACGCCGGTCACCCATGGGTTGCTGGGCTCGGAGGCGATGATCCCGAACTGCCCCTCGCTGCGGAGCAGCGCGCGATAGGCGTCGCGGCGGAGCGCCTGGACCTTCGGGTTCACGTCGGCCTGTTGGTTGTACGGGCGGAAGAACGGGGCGCCGGCGAGCACCCCGGGCGAGATCTCCGCGACGACCACCTCCTTCGCCTCGGGCAGGGCTGCGAGCTCGCCCACCGTGACGCCCGTGCCCCAGCCGATCACGAAGCTGCGCGCGGGATCGTCCGTGAGGAGCGCAGGGATCAATGCCGCGAAGCACATCGTGGGATAGTCGCCGGCGGTGCTTCCGTCGGGTTTTCCATTGTTCAGGATCGCCCGGGCGTTGCGATTGTTCGGATTCTCGAGGATCAGCACGGTGCTGACCGGGTCGTCGTCGTGGAATATGAGCTTGGTGCCTTCGTTGTGCTTCTCGGTGAAGGCTCGGGCGCCGGCGTACGTGACGGGCGTCGGAGTCCGCTCTCGGAAGCGACCGACCGCCAGGTGCATCGGGTCCCACTTCGGGAGCATGCCGATGCCGGCCAGCGCGAGGAGCGTCATTCCCGCCGCGACGTGCACCGGCGCTCCGGCCACTCGCGCCGTCAGGATCCCCGCGCCGATGGCGAGCGCGGCGAGCGCCGCGGCGTAGGCGTGATGCAGGTCGAGCCAGATCAGGAGCACGTAGCCACCGAGCAGTGCGCCGGCCAGCGAGCCGACCGTGTTCCAGCTGTAGAGGCTACCGGCGACGCGCCCGAGGTCGCCCACCTCGTTGCGCAGGTGGTGGAAGAGCAGCGGCAGCAGCGCGCCCGAGAGGCCGATCGGCAGCACCAGGATCGCGAGCCCGACCGCGAAGACCGAGATCTGGAAGGGATAGAAGGCCTCGCCTCCATCACGGAACACGGAACGCAGCACGTGTGCGGCGTAGCCGGCGTCCTGGATCACGAGGTAGATCCCGACCAGCAGGCCGACGAGCAGCCACTGCGAGGCCGCCACCAGCCAGGCGGGGATCCGCGACAGGGCCGAGACGGCGAAGCTCCCGAGCGCGATGCACAGCACGAACACGGCCACGACCATCGCGAAGGTGAAGTGCGAGGAGCCGAGCGCGAGGCCGGCGACCCGGTTCAGCGTCGTCTGGAGCACCATCATCGCGAAGCCGGCGAGCAGCGCGACCAGCGCGAGCGCGGCGAAGCTCCGCGGTACCGCGCCCGGGACGGCGGCGCTCGCGGCTGCGGGCTCGCCCGTGACGGGGAGCGACCGCTGCCGGAGACCGAGCGCCACGAACACGGCGCCCGCAAACAGGTTCACCGCACCCATCACGCGCAGCACGCCGTCGAGCCCGAGCCAGTGGATCAGCACGAAGCCCGCGGCGAGCGAGCCCAGGAAGGCGCCGGCAGTGTTGAAGGCGTAGACGAAGGCGTGGATGCGCGTGGCGTCCGCGAGACCGCGCGTGAGGGCCTGCGTGAGGAGGGGGATCGTCCCGCCCATGAGGATCGTGGGCGGCACGATGAGCAGGAGGCAGAGCGCGACGTCGAACGTGAACGAGGCCGCTTCGTGCCCGGCGGGCACCCAGACCGAGATGCGCTGCACCCCCGCGAACAGGTAGGGGAAGGCGAACGCGAGCACGCCGATCCCCATCTCGGCCAGGCCGTAGATCAGGAGCAGCGGCGGCTGCCGGTGTTCGCGCGCGGCGCGGTCGACGGCGCGCCGGGCCACGAAGCCGAAGAGCGCGTAGCCGGCCGCGAGCCCGCCCAGGTAGAGGCCGAGCACCGCGGCGGTGGCCTCGCTGTGGCTGCCGAGCAGCGTGGAGAGGTACTTCTGCCAGGTGATCTCGTAGACGAGCCCGCTGAAGCCGGTGAGCAGCGTGAGCAGGAGGGCGACCGCGCGCGTCATCGTGGCTCCGGGCCCTCGGACGAGGGGCTGGACGTTATCACTTCGGCGTCTCGTCTGCGCGGAGCTCCGCCGCGACCTCGTGCAGCTCGTGCGCATGGGGGTAGTCGCGCAGCGAGCCGTTGATGCGCAGCCGCGCGAGATCGATCCGCCCGGCCGTGCGTTCGGCGCGCGCGAGCCGTGCGGCGGCGTCGGGGCTCCGCGCGGAGCTCTGCGACACCTGGGCCAGGAGCGCACGCGCCGCCTCCTCCGCCCCGCTCTCGATCTCGAGGGCCGCGAGGCGCCAGAGCGCCTCCGGCACGATGCTGCGCAGCGTGCGCGCCTGCTCGTAGTGCGCGCGCGCAGCCTCCGTGTCGCCGCGCGCCTCCGCGATCCGGCCGAGGCCCACCCAGGCCGCGCCGGCCTCCGGGTCGAGGCGCAGGGCCTCGCGGAAGCTCGCCTCGGCGCGCTCGAGCCGGTCCGCCCGCTCCTCGATCCTCCCCTCCAGGACGAGGGCGCTGGGCCTCCGAGCGTCGAGTCGGCGCGCCCGCTCCACGCTCGAGCGTGCAACCTCGGGTTCATTCGCATAGAGCGCGACCTCCCCGCGCAGCACCTCGAGCTCGAAGCCGAGCGGACCGAGCTCGCCGAAGCGCTCGAGCGCCTCGCGCCCGCGCCGCTGCTTCGCGAGCGTCATCACCTCGCGTAGCTGCTCGAGCTTGCCGATCTCGTCCTTCGGATCGAGCCCTCCCACCACCCCGAGCGGCTGCCCGCCGAGCGCCGGCTCGGGCCCTCCCAGGTAGCCGAGCGCACGGAGCCGCTCCGCCGTCTCGCCGTCGACGGCCAGGTTCGGGAGCGCCTTCTGGCCGGCGGCGCGCGCCTCCACCAGCGCGTCGAGCTCGGCCACCCGCTCGGGCTGCTCCGGGGCGAGGTTCCGCGTCTCGCCGGGATCGGAGGCCAGCTCGTAGAGCTCGGGGCGCGGGGCGCGCACGTACTTGTGCGCCGCCGTCCTCACGCCGAGGAGCGGGCTCCAGCCGAGGTCGAGCTGGGTGGCGAGCGTCTCGACCCACGCGACGCGCGGCAGCGGCTCCTGCGTTCCGGCCAGCAGCGGGAGCAGGCTCGCGCCGGAGCCGCTCTCGAGCGCGGGGAGCTCCGCGAGCGCGAGCAGCGTGGGGGCTACGTCGGCGAGGCGCACCAGCTCGCGCACCGCGCGGCCCGACGGCACGCCGGGCCCGGCCACGATCAGCGGGACCCGCTGCGTCGCGTCGTAGACCCCGAAGGCGTGCGTGGGCTCCCCGTGCTCGCCGAGGCTCTCGCCGTGGTCGGAGGTCACCACCACCAGCGTGCGGCCGTCGGGGAAGCGGCTGTCCACCGCCGCGAGGAGCCGGCCGAGCTCCGCGTCGGCATAGGCGATCTCGCCGTCGTAGGGCCGGCCGAGCTGCCGCGAGAGGTGGGGCTCGGGCGGCTCGTACGGCGCGTGCGGGTCGTAGAGGTGGAGCCAGAGGAAGAAGCGCTCCGGTGCCGAGTCGAGCCACGCGAGCGCAGCGTCGACGGTCTCGCCGGCGCGCCGCGACTCCACGCCGATGTCCTCCTCCTGTACACCGAGCGTGTCGTCGTAGGCGTCGAACCCGCGCGCCAGGCCGAAGCGGCGGTCGAGGACGAAGGCCGAGACGAAGGCGGCCGTCGCGAAGCCCGCCCCGCCGAAGCGCTCCGCGAGGGTGGCCACGTCGTCGTCCAGCCGGAACGCGCCGTTCGCTCGCACGCCGTGCTCGGGCGGGTCGAGCGCGGTGAAGAGCGTCGCGTGGCTGGGCAGCGTGAGGGGAGCCGGAGAGATCGCCAGCTCGAAGCGCGCCCCCCGGCGCGCGAGCCCGTCGAGCGTCGGAGTCGAGGCGGACGCCGAGCCGTAGCAGCCCACGTGGTCCGCCCGCAGCGTGTCGATCGTGACGAGCACGAAGCGCGCGGGCGCGGTCGGGTCTGCCGGGCGGGCGTCGCAGCCGAACCCGCAAGCGGCGAGGACGGCGAGTGCGGCGCAGAGCCTCCGCAGCTAGTTCCTCTCCTTCGGGGGGGCCGGCGCCACCACGTAGCCGAGCGCGCGCAGCTGCCCCTTCTGCATGTCGTCGAGCTCGACCTCGATCGGCTCGCCCCACGGCACCGGCAGCTCGAGCTGGCTCTGGAGCTCCGCCTTGAAGGGCTCCGCCCACTCCGGGGGCGTAGCGCGCAGGTTGCGCTTCTCGCCCGGATCGCTCGCGAGGTCGTAGATCTCGGTGGCCTCGGGGCGCTGCGGCCGGAACAGCAGGCGCTTGCCGTCGTCGCGCAGCGCGAAGAGCGGGGCGGACTCGCGCTCCACGAACCCCCAGTTCTGATCGAGGTAGGCGAGGGACTTCGGCGTCGCGGGCGTCTCCTGCCTCGCCGCCGCCTCCATCACCGGGACGAGCGAGACGCCGTCCGTGACGGGCAGGGGCGGGAGCCCGGCCAGGTCGAGGATGGTGGGCCAGACGTCCACGTTGCGGACCACGGGCTCGACCACGAGCGGCTCGTCCAGCCGGAAGGGCAGCACGAAGATCAGCGGGACGGTCGTGCTCTCCAGATAGAGGTCGCGCGCATGGCCCTCGCCGCCGTGCTCGCGGAAGGCCTCGCCGTGGTCGGCGGCCACCACGATCAGCGTCTTCTTCAGCAGGTCGAGCTCGTCGAGTGCGGCGAACAGCGCGTAGAGGTTGCTGTCCACCCAGTGGATCGAGGCGTCGTAGGAGTCGGAGAGCGACGCTCCGAAGCCGAGCGCCGCTGCCGCCTCGTCGTAGGCGTACTGGTGGACGTCCATGTAGTGGGTGTAGAGCAGGAACTTCGAGGACCCGTTCCGCTTCAGGAACTCGATCGCCGCCTGCGTGACGTCCTGGTCCGTGCCGGGGAGCTGGCGCGCGCCCGGCGAGGGCCGCCGGAACCCCGCCGGCTCCCTGCGCGGCGTGGGGCTCACATAGAGGTCGAAGCCCTGGGAGAAGCCGAAGTTGGCGTCCACCCAGCCGTTGCGGAAGACGCCCGCCGTCACGTAGCCCGCGTCCTTGAAGATCTCGGCGGGCATGCGCGCCGCCTCGGGGAGACCGTGCTGGAAGCGCACCACACCGGTGCGGTGCGGGTTCAGGCCGGTCCAGAGCGACGCCATCGAGGTCTTGGTCCAGCTCGACTGCGCCTCGACCCGCGCGAAGCGAACGCCGGAGCTGGCGACCTCGTCGAGCGTCGGGCTGGTGGGCCGCGCGTACCCGTAGGTGGAGAGCCGGTCGGCGCGCAGGGTGTCGATCAGCACGAAGACCACGTTCAGGTCGCCGCGGTCCCGGAGCGCGCGCAGATCCGCGATCTCGCCCGTCGGCCGCGTGGGCAGGTGCACGTCGAACTGGGTGACGAACAGAGCGATCAGCAGGGCGATGCCGCCGCCGACCTGGATCCACCTTCTCCGGTCCATGTCTCTCGAGATGCTCCTTGCTCGCGGAAGAGCGAACGCGGGAATGTATCGGCCGCGGCTCGCGAGCGCAGGGGCAAAAAAGAGAGGGGCGGTCGCAACTTGCGTCGCGACCGCCCCTTGCGGTCAGGATCAGGGAGCGCTTAGCGCTTGCGGCTTCCCATCAGGACGAGGCCGAGGGCGCCGGCGCCGAGGAGGAGCAGCGTGCCGGGCTCGGGCACGAAGTTCATGACGAGCTTCGTGAAGCCGGCCGTGCGGCGCTGAGCCAGGTTGCCGTCGATGTTGACGAGCGAGGGCGACACCAGGGTCACCGTGCCGCCGCCGTTGGCCGTCAGGTTGAACGAGCCGTTCGCGGTCACGTTCGGGAGCGCGGCGCCCTTCGAGGTCAGACCCGTGAAGGTCAGGTCGCCAGGCGTCCAGGCCAGGAAGTTCACCGTGATCGTGTGCAGCGCGCCGATCACGATGAAGGTGCCCGTCACCACGCCCGCCTTGCCGGCGCTGAGGGGGACGGCCACGATCGTGTTGGTGCCGACCATGAACTTGGACTGGTTGGCGCCCATCGCGTTGTGGAGGGCCGACATCACGAGCACGATGCCGGGGACGCCCGGGTTACCGCTGGCGCCGTTCGCCGTGGCGGTGACCGCCTGCGTACCGCCCTGGGTCACCTGGATCGCGAGGTCCAGCGTGCCGTTAATCGTCTTCGGCACGAACAGCGTCGTGCTGAAGAACGGGTAGTCCAGGTTCGCGGAGATCGAGGTGGAGTTCGAGGACCCAGTGATCGTGAACTGCCCGAAGGTTCGGGTCAGCGGGATGCCCTGGGCCGTCTGGAACCAGGTCGCGTTGGTGAGCGTACCGGCCGAGGCCGTGCTGGCGGCCAACACGAGCACCAGACCGGCGAGCAAGAACGACAATCGACTGCGCATGGGGTTTGTTCCTTCTGCTTTCAATTTTTCGACTTCGTGTCTCGAGCGCCGCTCCCAACCCCGGGTGCGGCCGTCGCGAAACCAGTGCAAGCCGGGTGCCAACCCTTCCGAAGCCGCGCACATACTACATCAACCGCTCGGAAACAAAGCCAAAAAAGTGGCCCGACGGGGCTGGCTCCGGACCGTCGATTCGGGCCTCCCGAGGCAAGGCACTTCCTCATTGATGGAAATCCTTTTCCACCCGGGGAAGCGGCTCCGGCGCGGCCTCGCGGTCACCGTGCGGGGGGATCGGGCCACCCGTCAGAACCCGCTGCCATGGCCCCGAGCCAGCCGATATGATGCCGGGTTCTTCGACGCCCCAGCGGGGCGAGAAGTGTGGAGGGAGCGAGCGTTGGCGTTCGAATCACGAGACGGACGAGCGGTGGGCGGCGGGCGCGGCCGGAGGGTGCGTGCGTTCGTCGCCGCGGCGCTCGTCGCCGCGGCGTGCGCGGGTGACGACCTCGAGACGACGCTCGCCGAGCTGCGCACCCGCCAGGACGAAGGCAAGGCGGCGGAGACGCTCGACGCGTACAACGAGCTCGCGACCGAGCATCCCGACCATCCCGAGGTGAACTTCCGGCTCGGCGTCGCGATGCTCGCGGCGGGACGCACGACGGAGGCGCTGTTCCCGCTGCAGAAGGCCGCCTCCGACGATGCGCTCGCGGTTCCGGCCGGCATCGTGCTCGCGTCCACACTCGCGCAGACGGGGAACAACGCGGAGGCGTTGCGCGCCGCCGAGCGCGTGCTCGAACGCGACGCCGAGAACGAGACCGCGCTCCTGCTGCTCACCTCGGCGGCCATCGAGCTTCACGACGGCGAGCTCGCGCTCGAGTCCGCGGAGAAGCTGATCGCGCGCGCGCCCGACAACTCGAACTACCGCCTCGCGCACGCCGCGTCCCTCGCGGAATCCGACCGGCTCGACGACGCGGAGAAGCTCTACCGGGAGCTGCTCGAGGACGACGTCGAAGGCGAGCTCCAGCCCTACGTTCGCGACTGCACGGCCTACGTGCGCTTCCTGCGCGACAAGCGCAAGGACGTCGACCGCGCCGTCGCGCAGGTCGAAGACTGCATCGAGCGCCGCCCGGAGGACGTGCAGGTCGTCGGGTCGTTGATGGGCATCCTGAAGGAGCTCGAGCGGACCGACGAGCTGATCGGGATCCTCGAGCGCGCGCTGGAACGCAACCCCGATGCACGCGCGCTCCGCGAGGAGCTCACCACGCAGCTCGTGAAGGCAGACCGCGTGCCGGAGGCGCGCGCGCTTGCCGACGAGTGGGTGAAGGAGGCCGACGATCCGCCGAGCTGGCGGCACGCCGCGACTCTGCGCCGCCAGGCCGGTGATCTGGAGGCTGCGCTGGCGGCCGTCGAGAGGTCGATCGAGCTCTCACCGACCCCGGACGAAGAGACGCGCTTCTTCCGCACCGAGCTCCTGATCGAGCTGGGCAGGCTCGACGAGGCGGAGCCGCAGATCGCCTCGCTCGAGAGCCAGCTCTTCAAGGACGTACTGATGGGCCGGATCGCGCAGGAGCGCGGCGATCCGAAGCGCGCGCTCGAGCTGTATGGGAAGGCCAGCATCGACTGGCCCCAGAACTACGGCCTGCGCGTGCTTGCGGCTCGCGCGGCCTTCGCGCTCGGCGATACCGAGCGCGCGAAGTCGGACCTGCTCGAAGCCACCCGCCAGGCGCCGAAGGAGACCGATGCGGCGCTCTGGCTCGCGCACGTCTACTACGCCGAGGGGAACTTCCGCCAGTGCCTCGCCCTCGTGGCGCGGCACCTCCAGGAACGCGGCCCGCTCGACGCGAGAGCGCACCTGCTCCGGGCCGAGGTCCTCGCGGCGACGAACCGCATGCCGGTCGCGCTCCAGACGCTCGAAGAGCTCGCCGAGCTGCGCGAAGGCGAGTTCCGGCCCGAGGCGTGGGCGACGGCCGCCCGCCTGCGGGCGCGGAGCGAGCCCAAGGAGGCGCTCGCGGAGCTCGAGCGCCGGCTCGCCGGGGCGAAGCTCGATCTCGGCGTGCCCGAGAACGCCGTCGCCCTGAACCAGCTCTTCGACCTGCTGCTCCAGACCGGGCGCGCGGACGCGGCGGTGAAGCGTCTGGACGGGCTCATCGCGAAGCGGCCCGAGTCGGCCCAGCTCTACGGGCTCCGCGGGCGCGCCGTGCTGGCCCAGGGTCGCGCGACCGACGCCGAGCAGGACTTCCAGAAGGCGCTCGCGCTCGCGCCCGACGACGGCGCGTCGCTCTCCGGGCTCGCGCTGCTCGAGCGGGAGCGTGGCGACGTTCCGAAGGCGATCGAGATGATGAAGCGCGCCGCCGCCGCCTCCCCGAGCAATCCGGAGTACGGCTACATGGCCGCGCGCATGACGCTCGACCAGGGCGACCGCAAGGCTGCGCGCGAGATGTTCGAGGCCGTGCTCCGGAGCTACCCCGGGCAGGTGGGCGCGGCCAACGACCTCGCCTTCCTCCTCGCCGAGGAGGGCACCGACCTTCCGACTGCGCAGCGGTACGCGGAGCGGGCCGTCCGGCTCCAGCCGAGCCCCGAGACGATCGACACGCTCGGGTACGTGAAGCTCCGGCAGGGCGCAGCCGAGGAGGCCGTCGGTCTCTTCGAGCGCGCGCTCGTGCGGCAGCCGGACTACGCAACGGCGCGCTATCACCTCGCGCTCGCCCTGATCGAGAAGGGCGAGCCCGTGGCGGCGAAGCAGGCGCTCGAGGAGGCGCTCGCGCGTCCGTTCCCGGAGCAACAGGAGGCTCGAAAGGTGCTGGCTCGGATCGACTCTGGCGAGGTGCAGCCGTGAGGACGCGGAGGCTCGCGATCCTGCTCGGTGTCGTGCTCGGCGCCGCCGCTCTCGCGTGCACGTCGGCGGAGGAGCGCGTCGCACGTCATCTGGAGCGCGCTCGCGTCTACGGCGAGCAGGGCCAGCCGCAGAAGGCGCTGATCGAGCTCCAGAGCGCGCTCAAGCTCGAGCCGAAGAACTTCGAGATCAATCTTCTCGCGGCCCAGATGCTGATCGAGTCGGAGCGGATGGAGGACGCGCTCTTCTATTTCGAGGAAGCGCTGCGTCTCGATCCCAAGAACGACGAAGCGGCGCTCGGAGTCGCGCAGCTGCTCCTGTTCTCGGAGGTCGATCGCGCCGACGGCCTGGTCGAGGAGGTGCTCGCGCGCAGCCCCGGGAATCGGACCGCCCACGTGATGCGCTCGGACGTGTTCCTGATCCGCCAGGACCTGAACGCGGCTCTCGCCTCCGCGCTCACCGCGGTCGAGCTCGATCCCGAAGACCCGCGCTCGGCGCTCCAGGTGGCGGTCGTCCGCAAGGCCTTCGTGGCCGAGAAGACGCAGACGAAGCAGCCCGTCGGGCCCGAGCTGCTGGCGGAGGCGGACGCGGCCTTCGCGCACGCGAGTCAGCTCGCCGAGAACAAGCAGATCCCGGAATGGATCGTGCGCGCCGCGCTCGAGCGCGCGCAGCTAATGGCCCTCCAGGAGGGGCAGAGCGCCGCGATCGGGGAGCTCCTGCTCACGACCTACGAGAAGGTGAAGGGCTCGCCCCGGGATGCGCGCCAGCTGCTCGCTGCCACGCGAACCTTTGCGACCGCGTCGAAGAACCTCGAGCTCGAACGGTCGGCGCTCGCGCGGACCGTCGAGCTCCAGCCCAACCGCTACCAGATGTGGGAACGGCTCGCGGACGTCACGGCGGAGCTCGGTGAGGATCCCTTCGCGGTGATGGAACGGCTCGTGAAGGAGCAAGCCGCGGCTCCGCGCGCACACACCACCTACGCCGAGTACCTGTCGCGCCACGGCAAGAACAAGGACGCGACGGCCTACCTGGAGCGCGTGGTCTCCGACAGCACCGAGCCCGACCGGCTGCTCGCCGCCTCGACGACCCTCTATCTGATGGGTGGGGACGCCGACGCTGCGACGCGCACGCTCGAGCGACTCCGGAAGGAGCATCCCGACTCCTCGCAGACCGCCTTCGCCGAAGTCACGCTCGCGAACGCCGAGGGGCGCTACCGCGACGCGATCGCCGTGCTCGAGCGGTGGACCGACCGCGAGGAGTCGCCGCAGGCGCTCGGACTCCTGGCGGGTGCGCTGCTTCGCACCGGCAATCCTCGCGACGCGCTCGACGCGATCGACCGCGCGATCGCGGCGAGCCAGCGGCCCCGGCGCGACTTCCAGCGCGTACGCGGCCGGATCCTCGTCGCGCTCGGCGATCACCAGGCCGCCGTCCAGGCCTTCGCCGCCACGCGCGAGCCGGGGAAGCCGCTCCCGCTCGACTACGTGCCCGATCTCGCACGCGCCCTCTACGCGCTGGATCGCGACGATTCCGCCCGCAAGGTGCTCCAGCGCGCGCTCGACACCGAGCGCCCGGCGCCGCAGGCGCTGCTGCTCGTCGCGAGCCAGGAGGCCGAGCGCGATCCGATCGCGGCGCGCACCGCGCTCGAGCGGGGCCACTCCCTCTATCCGACCATGCCGATGTTCATCGAGCTCCTGGTGAGCTCCGAGCTCCGCGCGAATCAGCCGGACCATGCGCTCGCACGCGCGCAGTCCGCGGTCGAGCGCCTGCCCGATTCGTCGCGCCTGCAGATGACGCTGGCCCGCACGCTCGTCGCCGCGGGTCGCATGGACGACGCAGTGAAGCAGGTCGAGGTCGTGCGCGAGCGCTGGCCCGGACAGGTGGGCGTCGCGGAGCTCTACCTCGACGTGATGATGCGCGCGGGGCGCGGCGACCAGGCCTTCCAGGTGCTCTCGCAGCAGCACGCAGCCGGCAACCTCCCGCCGCAGGGACGCGTCGTGCTGGCGAGGCTGCACGTCTCGCGCGGCGAGGACACCAAGGCGATCGAGCTGCTGCGCTCGGCGCTCGCCGACCAACCCGGCGTGCCCTCGGCCCAGAACGACCTCGCGTATCTCTTGGCGCGGCGCGGCGAGGATCTGCCCGAGGCGACGGAGCTCGCGCAGGAGGCGCGCGCCAACCGGCCCGACTCGTCGGAGATTGCCGACACGCTCGGCTACGTGTACCTGCGCCGGGAGCTCGACGACGCCGCGCTCGTGCAGTTCGACGCCGCGGTCGAGCTGGCGGAGCCGGAGAGCACGGTCTGGGCCACCGCGCAGTTCCACCGCGGCCTCGCGCTCAAGAACCTCGGCCGCCAGGCGGATGCGATCGCCGCGATCGAGCAAGCGCTCGCCTCGGGAGCCGAGTTCGGGCAGGCGCAGGAGGCGCATCGTGTGCTCGCCGAGCTCGCGAGCGCACAGCCCGCGGGGCCCGGCTCGTGAGCTAGCGGACCGCGCCCGAGCCTCGGTTGGACATGCGCACCAGCCTGGCGCGTAGCTTGCGCGGTGCGTCCGACAGATCGTCCGCGGGCACCGCGTCGAGCGCGGCGAGCGCCCACTCCGCGGCCATCGGCGAGAGCGGCTTCTTCGCGCCCTTCATGTGGCTGGCGAGCTGCTCGAGGCTCTGGTTCGCGACCCCGCGCTCTCCGCTCTGGGAGCCGGCGAGGGCCCGTCGCGCGAGCTGCTCGGGGCCGCCGAACGGATCGAGGTCGATCAGCCGGATCGCCTCGGCCGAGGCCGCGGCATCGCCCGAGCCGATCCGCCAGTCGATGCGCAGCTGCTGCGCGTCGGGCTGAGCGGGGTCCCGGAGCGGGAAGCCCGCGAGCGCCGAATCCAGGCGCCCGAGGCGCGTCCAGTCGCGTGCGCCGTGGAGGCGCTGCGCCTCCACGAGCAGGTGGGTGCCGTTGTCGCCTCCGCCGGAGGCCGGCGCCCCGTCCGGTAGCGCGCGATAGCGCGCCCACTTGGAGGCCGGATCGATCGCCAGCGCCCGCTCGGCCAGGTCGCGCGCCCTGCGCGGCTCGCCCCGTGCGACCGCGATCTCGATCTCGGCGAGCGTGCGCTCGAACGGGTTCCGGATCGCCGGCGCGAGCCGTCGGGCGCGGCGGAGGCGCTCGGTGTGGACGAGACGCTGGATCAGATACAGCGCGTCGAACTCGTCGAGCCTGTGCAACAGGGGATCGTGGGGTGCGAACAGGCGCTCGAAGGTTCCGATCCCCCGCCCGAGCACGCGGGGCGAGTCGGTCGCGAAGCGGTTCTTGTCGTCGCTCACGATCGGTGCGCCCTCCGCGAGCGCGCGCGCTCCCTCCTCGTCGAGCACGAGCGCCGCCGCCAGATCCTCGCGCACGCGCAGGCCCGCGCGCGCGAAGGTCTCGGGGTCGCGCGCGATCACCTCGTCCGCCCGGCTCTCGAGGTCGATGGGATCCGTCGAGGAGACGAACAGCACCGAGTTCCCGTCCACTCCGTACACGCGCACGTGAGGGAATGCGGCGAGCAGGGTCGCGAGCAGGCTGCGCATCAGGCCCTCGTCGACGAACTGAAGCCCCATCCATTGGACGAAGACCCCGCCGGGCGAGAGCCGGCCACGGACCTGCTCGAAGAACTCGCGCGTGTAGAGGTGCGAGGCGCCGGCAGTCCAGGGATGGGACGGCTGCGAGACGATGGCGCCGTACTTCAGGTTCGTGAGCATGAGCGCGCCGCGCGCGTCGTTCAGCAGGACGCGGATGCGCGGGTCCGAGAGCGGGTCCCTGTCGCGGAGCTTCGCGATGCGCCGATTCGCTTCGAGCACCTCCGGCTCCAGTTCGACCGCATCGATCTGCTCGAAGGTATCGGGGACGTCCTCCAGGACGACGCCGCCGCCGAGCCCGATCACGAGCATCCGTGGCTCCGTGCGTGCGAAGGCGGGCAGGATCGACATCCAGCGCGCGGTGAGGCTGTTGCGCGGCACGGCCCCCGGCCGTTCGATGGCGGCCTCCGGCAGCCCGTTGTTCCGCAGCCAGAACGCCGCGCCCTCCTCGAAGAGCAGCACGGTGGAGGAGCGGCCGACGCCGAAATGGACGACGTCCTCGAGAGCGACGGGCAGGGCCTTGCCGTGGGGTGTGAGATCGAACGCGAGGGTGGAGGCACCGATCAGGGTCCAGGGCACGCCCGGGCGCAGCAGGAGCAGGGCGAGCGCACACGCGGCTGCGGCGCCGAGCATCGGACGCACGAGCGGGCGCACCGCCGTCGCGGCCAGGCCGGCCGCGAAGAGGTTCAGGAGGCCCGTCGCGAGCAGCGTGCGCTCGAAGCCGAGGCCGGGGATCACGAAGAAGCCTGCAGACACGGAGCCCACGATGGCGCCGAGCGTGTTCCAGGCGTAGACGCGGGCGCTCGTCGCCGCGGCCTCCGTCGCGCTCTCCGAGAGGGCGCGCACCGCGAACGGGAAGCTCGCGCCGATCGCGAGGGTCGACGGGAGCAGCAGGAGCGCCCCGACCGCGGCCCGGGCGGCGACGCCGAGCAGCCCCGGCTGGTTCACCCGGAACGCGAGCTCGGGCAGCTCGTCCACCGCGACGAAGGCCAGCGCCGAGAACACGGCGGCGAGGATCTGGGTGAGCGCGAGGCCCTGGGCCGAGCCGCGCTGCGTGCGGGCGAGCGGAGCGGCGAGGGCCCCGCCGAGCGCGATGCCGAGCAGGAAGCCGGCGAGCATGGTGGAGAAGGCGTAGATGCTCGCTCCGAGCACGTGCTCGAAGAGGCGGAACCAGAGGTTCTCGTAGGTGAACGAGGCCACGCTGGACAGGAACGCCACGACGAGGACGAGACCGGCCCGCACCCGCAGCGCGTCGGCCGGCCGGCGCAGCGTCTCGGGCACGGCCGGAGCGGCGCCGCGTGCCAGCAGGGCCGCCGCCGCGAACACGAGCGCGTTCAGCGCCGCACCGACCCAGACGGTGAGCCGCAGTCCGAGCTCGGGCAGGAGCAGGAAGGCGGTCGCGATCGTGCCGCCCACCGCGCCCGCGGTGTTCACGGCGTACAGCGTGCCCACGCGCCGGCCGATCTGGCGCTCCTCGCGCACCGCATGCCGCGCGAGCAGCGGCAGCGTGGCGCCCATCAGCGTGGTCGGGAGGCCCAGGATCAGGAACGAGGCGGCCGCGTAGAACACCGCCGACGCTGCGCCTCCCTCCTCGGGCAGCACGCCGGCGCTCGCGAAGAGCGGCCGGTAGAGCAGCGTCACGGCGCGAATCAGGTACGGCACGGCGAGCGCGCTCGCGGCGATGCCGAGCTCGAGCAGTCCATAGACGAGCACCGGACGCCGGATCCGGTGGAGGAAGCGGGCCGCGATCGCCGCGCCGAGCGAGAGGCCGCCCATGTAGGCGGCGAGGACCGTCGCGACGGCGAGGTTCGAGGTGCCGAACACGAACGAGAACTCGCGCGTCCATGCCGTCTCGTAGAGGAGGCCCGCGAATCCCGAGACGAAGAAGCAGACGAGCACGAGCAGGAAACGCAGATCCAACGCGCGGATCCCTCCGGGAGGCGGCGAAGCCCCGTAGCCTATCGGCTGGCCTCTCGAGGGACCACACGCGAACCCGGCGGGCGAGCCGTAACGTTGCCCGCATGTTGCTGATTCGCGACGCCGAGCTCGACGGTGTGCGCGCCGACGTGCGGATCGACGGCGGCCGCGTGTGCGCGATCGGCTCCGGACTCGCGGCGCGCCCCGGCGAAGCGGTGGTCGAGGCCCGCGGCGGCGCGCTGCTGCCGGGCCTCCACGATCACCATCTGCACCTGCTCGCCTGGGCGGCCTCCCTCGCTTCCGTGCCCTGTGGGCCGCCGGCCGTGCGCGACGCGCAGGCGCTCGGCGCCGCGCTCCGCGCGAGGCCCGGCTTCGTCCGGGGCGTCGGCTACCACGAGTCCGTAGCCGGCGCGCTCGATCGCACGAGCCTCGATCGGCTCGCACCCGGCCGGGCGGTGCGGATCCAGCACCGGAGCGGCTCGCTCTGGATGCTGAGCTCGGAGGCGTGCCGGACGCTCGGGCTCGACGCGGGCGCCGACGCGCCCGGCGTGGAGCGCGACGGAAGCGGCCGGACCACCGGCCGCCTGTTCCGGCTCGACGCCTGGCTCCGCGAGCGGCTCGGCACGGAGGCGTTGCCGGACCTCGCACCGGTCGGCGAGCAGCTTACACGATACGGTGTCACTGGCGTCACCGACGCGACGCCGGACCTCGGACCCGCCGCGCTCGACGCGCTGGCCGCCGCCGCGGAGGGCGGCGCGCTCCCGCAGCGGCTCCTGCTCCTCGGGGCGCCGGCGGGAGGACACCGCGGTCTCGCGGCGGGCCCACGGAAGCTCGTGCTCGACGAGCGCGCGCTGCCCGCGCTCCCCGAGCTGGTCGAGAGGCTCCGTGCGGTGCATGCGGCGGGCCGCGCGGTCGCGCTCCACTGCGTGACCCGCGCGGAGCTCGCGTTCGCGCTCGCCGCGCTCGAGGAGGCCGGGCCACTCCCGGGCGATCGCATCGAGCACGCCTCCGTGGCGCCACCGGAGCTCGTGGGCTGGATCGCGCGGCTCGGGCTCGGCGTCGTCACCCAGCCGGGCTTCGTGCGGACGCGCGGCGACGACTACCTCCGGGACGTCGAGCCGCGCGACCGGCCCTGGCTCTATCGCTGTGCGGGCTTCGCCGCGGCGGGCGTCGCGCTCGGCGCCGGGAGCGACGCGCCCTTCGGCGCGGGCGACCCGTGGCTCGCGATACAGGCCGCGGTGGACCGGCGGACGGCGGCCGGCGCCACGCTCGGCGCCGGCGAAGCGCTCTCGCCCGAGGCCGCGCTCGCGCTGTTCACGACCTCGCCCGAGGCGCCCGGCGGCGCGCCGCGCCGCATCGCGCCGGGCGCGCGCGCCGATCTCTGCCTGCTCGATCGGCCCTGGGCGAAGGCGCGGGAGCGGCTCGCGAGCGAGGCGGTGGTCGCGACGCTCGGCGCGGGACGCGTGCTCTGGTCGCGCACGGAGCCCGGCGCCGGCTAGGAGCCCGCGCTCCGCGCGCTCAGCCGAGTGCTTCGAGCACGAGCGCGCTCTCCTCCTCGAGCCCGGCGCACGCGAGCAGCACCTCGGAGCGGACCGCGTCCGTCTCGCGGCGCGCGAAGGCGCGCCAGGTCGCGGCGCCGAGCCGTTCGCCCGCCGCCTGGATCGCGAACTGGTGCGCGAGCGGGAGGCCCGCGAAGAGCGTGCGGTTCAGCTCGGCGACCTCGGGGTGCTTCGCGAGGAGGTCCTCCTGGACGGGAGCGGCGTCCGGGAAGAGCGCCTCGACCCGGCGCGCGATCTCCTCCTCGCGCTCCGCGCAGGCGAGGAGCTGCGTGCGCCCGGACGCCTCGCTGATCTCGGCGGCCCAGCTCCTGTAGCGCTCGGCCGCGAGGCGCTCGGCGAGCGCGATCAGGAGCGGCTGCTGCTCGCGCGGCACGCGCGCGAGCACCGGCGCGATCGCCTCGCCGATGCTGGGCAGCGCCTCGACCGTGATCGTGGTGCGCACCGAGTTTGCGATGAAGCAGTTCTCGTGCGCCAGCTCGTGGAGGCGCGCGAGCTCCTCCGCGCTCGGCGTCTGCTCCGCGAAGCGGATCAACGGCCGGAGCGCCACGCGCGTGACCGCGAGCTTCCCGGCCTCGTTCTTCTCCATGAAGCCCGTCGCCGCGTCGTCGTAGCGATCGACCACGAGGCGCCGCCGCGCCGCGACCGCGAGGAAGGTCAGCATGTGGCAGCTCGCCACCGCCGCGACGAACGCCTCCTCGGGATCCACGAGCGCGGGGTTGCCGAGGAAGCCCGGTGCGGCGCTCGCGACGAGCTCGCTGCCGCCGTCGAAGCGCCAGGTGTGGTCGCGCGAGTACGTCTCGTAGGTGAAGGCGCGCTCACCCCGTCGCCAGGAGATGTGTGCCGCGTGCTCGGACATCTGGCCTCCCCGGAGCGCGCGAGGATGCCACGCCGCACGCAGGCCGGCCGCACTCCGCGTCTGTTACGGTCGCGCGCATGCCGGCTCAGCGAGGACGCCGTCGGCCCGGCCGGCCGGCGGCGGTGGAGAGTGGCGAGACGCGCGCGCGCATCCTGCGGGCGGCGCGCGAGGTCTTCGCCGCGCGCGGCTACCGGCGCGCGAGCAACCAGGCCATCGCGGCGGCGGCCGGAGTCACCCCGAACGCGCTCTACCACTACTTCGCCTCGAAGGCGGACCTCTACGCGGCCGCACACGAGGCCTCGCTCGGCGTGCTCCTCGCGGCGTATCGCGACGCGGTCGCGCGCCCCGCGGAGCCGATCGAGCAGCTCTGCGCCCTCGTCGAGGCGAACGCGACGCTGAACCGCGCACACCCCGGGCTCGCGGAGTTCCTCGCGGTGACGCCGCTCGAGGCCCGCCGCCACCCCGAGCTGGCCGCGAAGCTCGGCGGGAGCGGGAACGAGGTGGCCGAGCTCCTGCGCGGGATCTGCGAGGCGGGCGTAGCGAGCGGCCGGCTGCCTTCGGGCTTCGAGGTGGCCGCCGCGGTCAGCTTCCTCACCGCGGCGAGCTTCGGGCTCGCCTGGATCCACGGCGTGCTGCCCTCGGCCGAGGCGCACGAGGCGGCGCTGCGCTCCTTCCAATCTCTATTGAGGGGCGACTGGTCCACCCGCGGGGAGCCCGGCCCCGGAGGCTAATTGATTATCTGATCAATTCGTGACAAGCTGGCCGGCGAGGGAGGCCGCGCGATGTGTCCGACACCGATGGCGAAGGCCCCCGAGCCCGCTCTCGCCTACCTCCCCATCCCGAAGGAGCGCTACACGAGCCCCGCGTTCGCGCGGCTCGAGTGGGAGCGCATGTGGACGAAGGTGTGGCTCCTCGCGGGCCGCGCGGACGCCGCGCCCGCGCCGGGCGACTACTTCACGTTCGAGATCGGCCCCGAGTCGGTGCTCGTGATCCGCCAGCGCGACGGCTCGCTCGCCGCGCGTCACAACGTCTGCATGCACCGCGGCAACCGGCTCCGCGAGCCGGGCCGCGGCCACGCGCGTGAGTTCCGCTGCCTGTTCCACGGCTGGCAGTACGACCTCGACGGCACGCTGCTCCGCGCGCTCGATCCGCACTGCTTCCCGCAAGGCCTGCCGGCCGAGCGGCTCTCGCTCCGTCCCGTGCGTTGCGAGACGTGGGCCGGCTTCGTGTTCGTGTGCCTCGACCCGAACGCTCCCCCGCTCCGCGAGTACCTCGGCGTGATCCCGGAGCACCTCGACCCGTACGGCTTCGAGCGCTGGAAGCTCGGCTTCGACTGCACGATCGAGATCGAGTGCAACTGGAAGACCTCGGTGGACGCCTTCAACGAGGCCTATCACCTGTCGAGCACGCATGCGTGGACGACCGAGTTCAGCGACGACGTGAACACGGTCTACGACTGCTACGAGCGGCACACGCGGATGATCTTCCCCGAGGTGCAGGCGAGCCCGCGCCATCCGGGCGCGGGCACGGTGACGAAAGGCATCCGCGAGATGTTCCTCGCGCGCGTCGGCGTGGACCTGGCGAGCTTTGCGGGCGGCCCGCGCGAGGCGCGCGCCGCGTACGCCGAGGCGATCCGCAAGCTCGGGCCCGTGCTCGGCGCCGACTTCTCCGAGCTGAACGAGTCGCAGATGTGCGACGACTTCCACTACACGATCTTCCCGAACGTCACGTTCAACACGCACTCGCTCTTCGTCTGGGTGTTCACCCACCGCCCGCATCCGGAAGACCCGAACAAGATGTACTTCGACTTCTGGAACCTGGTGAACGCGCCGAACCAGGAGATTCCGCGATCCGAGAAGAAGTTCTTCCGCACCGCCGACGGTGACACGCTCGCGGGCGCATGCGAGGGCGGCGACCTGATGGACGAGGATCTCTACAACCTGCCGCGCATCCAGCGCGGCATGAACTCGCTGGCGTTCGAGTCGCTGCACCTCGGGACCCAGGAGGTGCGGATCCTCCATCACCACGACACGTTGATGAAGTACCTCGAGGGTCGCGTTGGCTGACTCGGCAAACGAAGCACGCAGCGAGCCGAAGGCGAGCGAAGTCGCCTGGACGGACATCCCCGCGGCGCTGCCCCCGCCGGGTGCGATGACGGCGTTCGAGCTCGACGGGCTCGAGCTCGTGCTCGTGAACGCGGCGGGCATGCCCTGCGTGATCGAGGATCGCTGCCCCCACGCCGAGGTCGCGCTCTCCGAGGGCCGCCTCGAGGGCTGCGTGCTCGAGTGCCCGATGCACGGCGGGAAGCTCGACGTGCGCGACGGGCGGCCGGTCGCGGCGCCGATCCGCCAGAGCGTGCGAACCTTCGCGGTGCGAACGAACGGCGAACGACTCCAGGTCGAGGTGTAGCCATGCATGATCTCGTGATTCGCGGCGGAACGTTGGTGGACGGCACCGGGAGCGCCCCGCACGAGGGCGATCTCGCGATCGACGGCGGGAAGATCGCGGCGCTCGGCCGGGTGTCGGAGCGCGGGCGCGACGAGCTCGACGCGCGCGGCAAGCTCGTGACGCCCGGCTTCGTGGACGTGCACACGCACTACGACGGGCAGGCGACGTGGGATCCGCTGCTCACGCCGTCGTGCTGGCACGGCGTCACCACGCTCGTGATGGGCAACTGCGGCGTCGGCTTCGCGCCCGTCCGCCCCGGTTCGCAAGAGTTTCTGATCGGCCTGATGGAGGGCGTCGAGGACATCCCCGGCACGGCGCTCCACGAGGGGATCCACTGGAGCTGGGAGACCTTCCCGCAGTTCCTCGATGCCCTCGCGCGCGGTCGCTACGCGCTCGACCTCGGCACCCAGGTGCCGCACGGCGCGGTGCGCGCGTACGTGATGGGCGAGCGCGGCGCCAAGAACGAGCCGGCGACGCCCGAGGATGTGGCGCAGATGGCGGAAATCGTGCGCGAGGGCATCGAGGCCGGCGCGCTCGGCTTCTCGATGTCGCGCACGCTCGTGCACCGCGCCATCGACGGCGAGGTGGTGCCCGGCACGCATGCCAGCGAGGACGAGATCTTCGGCATCTGCCGGCCGCTCGGCGCGCTCGGCCGCGGCCTGGTGGAGCTCGCGCCCGCCGGCGTGATGGGCGAGGACCTCGCCGCGCCCGAGCAGGAGGTGGCCTGGATGCGCCGCCTCTCCGCGGAGATCGGCCGCCCCGTCTCCTTCGCGCTCTCGCAGCACGAGGTCGACAAGGAGCAGTGGCGGAGGATCCTGACTCTCTGCCGCGCCGCGAACGAAGCCGGGGCGCGGCTGCGCCCGCAGGTGGGCTCGCGTCCGACGATGCTCCTGATCGGCCACGCGACTTTCCATCCCTTCTCGCACCGGCCGACCTATCTGAAGCTCGCGAAGCTGCCGCTGGGGGAGCGCGTGGCGAAGCTTCGCGACCCGGAGATCCGCCGGCAGATCCTCGCGGAGAAGAATCCGGAGAACACGGACCCGCGTCTGGCGGTGGTGACCACGCTGATCGCGAACGGGCTCCACAAGATCTTCCCGCTCGGCGACCCGCCCGACTACGAGCCCGCGCCGGAGCGCAGCATCAAGGCGATCGCCGAACGGGAGGGGCGCGACCCCTTCGAGGTGCTCTACGACGAGATGCTCCGCCTCGACGGCCGCCAGCTGCTGATGCTCGCGATCCTGAGCTACTCCGACGGCGACCTCGAGGCGCTGCGCGCGATGCTCGAGCACCCCGACAGCGTGTTCGGGCTCGGCGACGGCGGCGCGCACTGCGGCGCGGTCTGCGACGCGACGATGACCACCTTCCTCCTCACGCACTGGGCGCGCGATCGGAAGCGCGGACCGCGGCTCCCGCTCGAGTGGGTGGTGCGCAAGATGACGCGCGACACCGCGGAGCTCTACGGCCTCGGCGACCGCGGCACGCTCGCGGTCGGCAAGAAGGGCGACCTGAACGTGATCGACCTCGGGGGGCTCCGCCTCGCGATCCCCGAGCTGGTCCACGACCTGCCGGGCGGCGCGCGCCGCCTGATCCAGAAGGCGCACGGCTACGCGGCGACCGTCGTCTCCGGCCAGGTCACCTTCCGCGAGGGCGAGCACAGCGGTGCGCTGCCCGGCCGCCTGCTCCGCGGGCCGCGCGCAGCGTAGCCCGGGCATCCCCGAGGGGGCCAACCCTCGGCTACCGGGGCGCCAAGCCCTCAGGTTCGCCTCCCCGGCCTCCGATACGGCAGCCCGGGGAGGGCTCCGGTGCTCGCGGTCGTCGGTCTGGCGATGCTGCTCTTCGTCGTCACGTGCTCGGCGGTCGGGATCCGGCTGCTCTGGCTGGCGAAGACCGGAGGGGGCCGCGCAGCGCTCCTCTGCGGCAACGGCTTCAGCCTGATCGCCATCATCGGCTTCCCGCTCGGGGTGCTCTCGGGCCAAGGCTACGCGCCGGCCGCGGAGGTACACCTGCCGCTCGCGGCGATCAGTCTGCTCGCGAACGCGCTCGGGATCGGCAGCTTCTTCGTGTTCACGGTGACCGTGTTCCGGTCGGGCGCGCTCTGGGCGCACACGCTCGCGGGCGCCGCGATCGCCGGCATGGCGATGTCGGCGCTCGGCGCCGTCACCGCGATCGCCCTCGCACCGCCGGGCGCCTCGTCGTTCGAGGTCTCGTACGGCTGGGCCGCCACCTTCCAGTGGATCTGCGTGCTCTGCTTCGGTTGGATGGGCCTCGAGGGCCTCGCGGAGTGGTGGAAGTCGCGCCGCCGCCTCGCGCTCGGCCTGTCGGACCCGGTGGTCTCGAACCGGCTCCTGATGTGGGGGCTCTTCGGGGTCTCGACGACGCTCCTCTGCCTGATCCTCGCCGCGGTCCAGATGTCGGGGCAGCCGACGGCGACGAGCGCCATCGCGCAGGTCGCGCAGGCCGTCTTCGGGCTGGCGAGCAGCGGCGCGGCCACGCTCGCCTTCTTCCCGCCGCGCGCCTACCTGGAGCTGGTCCGCGGGGAGCCTGCGCTCGAGGTCTGAGCGCCCCCGGGGGCTCCAGCAAGATACATCCGACTGCATGCTTGCAATCCGCTGTATCTCAGTAGTAGAGTGCGCGCGCGATGGCCGAGGCCGCCGATCTCACCCGCCGCGCGCGCCGCAAGCTCGAGCTGCGCGGGCGCATGCTGCTCGCGGCCGTGGCGCTCTTCGACGAGCGCGGCGTCCACGCGACCAAGGTGGCGGACATCTGCGCGCGTGCGGACGTCGCGCAGAAGACCTTCTTCAACCACTTCGCCTCGAAGGGCCAGCTGCTCCGCGCGCTCGCGGAGGAGGCGTCGGGACAGCTCCTCGCCGACATCGAGACGGCGCGCAAGGCCGGGCGCACCACGCGCGAGCGCCTCGCGCACTTCTTCGAGGGCGTCGCGGAGCGGGCGGCCGTCGCCGGCCCGATGCACCGCGAGCTCCTGACCGAGATCATCCACGCGATCCACGCCTCCGGCACGGAGCCCGACCAGGCGCGGCGGCTCCACGCCGCGTTCGGCGCGCTCGTGGCGGACGGGCTCGCCGCCGGCGACGTGACGCGCCGGCACGCGCCCGAGACGCTCACCGAGATGCTGATGGGCGCCTACTACGCGCTGATGTTCAACTGGGCGAACCTCGACGCCTTCCCGATCCACGAGCGGGCGCGTGCGGCGGCGCTCCTTCTGGCCGACGCATTCTCCCCGGACCAGGAGATCTGACATGGCCCGACGCGCAGACGAACACGTCCAGCTGCCCTACCCGAACGGCTGGTTCGCGGTGGCGTGGAGCCGCGATCTCCACGCGGGCGACGTGCGGCCGCTCGCGTACTTCGGCGAGGAGCTCGTGCTGTTCCGCACGCGCTCGGGCCAGGTGCGCGTGCTCGACCCGTTCTGCCCGCACCTCGGCGCGCACCTCGGCCACGGCGGGCGCGTGATGGGCGAGACGATCCGCTGCCCCTTCCACGGCTGGCAGTACGACGGTGAGTCCGGCTCCTGCACGCACATCCCGTATTGCGAGCGCATCCCGCCGAAGGCGCGCGTGCGCGCGTGGGACGTGCAGGAGAAGAACGGCATGGTCTTCGTCTGGCACCACAGCGAGGGCAAGCCACCCGAGTGGGACTTCCCGACGCTGCCGGAGATCGGGCACCCGGAATGGAGCGAGCCGCGGACGCACGAGCTGGTGCTCGAGGCGCACGTCCAGGACACGCACGAGAACAACAACGACCCGGTGCACTTCCAGTTCGTGCACAAGATGATCGAGACGCCGCCCGGCGAGATCAGCTACACGGAGGGCGGCCGCCACTACCGGATGGTCAACACGAGCGACCAGGTGACGCCCTTCGGCACGTTCCAGATGTCGCTGGTGCGCGACTCCTGGGGCCTCGGCCTCACCGCGGTGCGCAGCGTGGGCATCCCGAACGCGGGCCTGCTCATGTACTCCTCGACCACGCCCATCGACGAGAAGCGGGTGCTCTCGCGCTGGCTGCTCACGGCCACGAACAACTGGGTGGACCTCGCCGGCGAGGAGTTCATGCGGGGGCTCACCGACGGCGTGCAGCAGGACTTCCCGATCTGGAAGAACAAGGTGCACCGCGCGCGGCCCGTGCTCTGCGAGGGTGACGTCTACCTCGCCGAGTTCCGCAAGTGGGCGCGCCAGTTCTACACGAACCCCGTCTGAAGTTGACACGGGGACGGAGTTGAAATTCAACTTTCTCCCTGGAGAGAGCCCGTGAACCGCTACCTCGTGATCTCCTCCGACTGCCACGCCGGGCTCCCGCCCGAGCGCTACCGCGACTACCTCGACGCGAAGTACCACGCCGCCTTCGACCAGGCGCTCCCGATCCAGATCGAGATGACGAAGGCCGCGGAGAAGCAGTTCCTGGTCGCGGACATCAACGCCGAGTGGCGGCGCGGGCGCGAGGAGATGCTGACCGGCGCCTGGGACCACGAGGCGCGGCTCCGCGTGCTCGACGGCGACGGTATCGCGGGCGAGATCATCTTCCCCGACGGGATCACCGAGATGAACGCGCCGCCCTTCGGCGCCGGCCTCTCGCTGCCGAGCGAGAACGTCGTGCCCGAGCTCCAGTGGGCAGGCGCGCGCGCCCACAACCGCTGGCTCGCCGAGCTCGTGGCGATGGCGCCCGAGCGCCGCGTCGGCGTGGCCCTCGTGCCCGCGCTCTGGGACGTCGCCGAGGCCGTCACGGAGGTGCGCTGGGCGCGCGAGCACGGCCTCCGGGGGATCCTGCTCCCCTGCATGTGGGGCAAGCACGCGCCCTATCACCACCCGAAGTACGACGCGCTCTGGGCCGCCTGCCAGGATCACGACGTCGCGATCCACTTTCATTCCGGGCCGGCGCCGACGGAGGACTACTTCGGGCCGCTGCCGATGGGGAGTCAAAAGCTCTCGCCGGGCGCGATGGGCATCTACGTCTCCGAGGTCGTGTGGTACTGCGTGCGGCCGCTCACGTTCATGCTCTGGGGCGGCGCGTTCGAGCGCTTCCCGCGCCTCAAGGTGGCGATCACCGAGGGCACCACGATCTGGGCGCCCGAGTACCTCCGGCTCCTCGACCAGCGCTACGAGGAGACGCACTACTCGCACAAGCTCGGCGACTACCGGAGCCATCTCCGGAGCAAGCCCAGCGAGTACTTCGCGCGGAACGTCGCGCTCGGCGCCTCGTGCATGCCGCGCCGCGAGGCGGAGCTCCGCCACCAGATCGGCGTCGCGAACATCATGTGGGGCAGCGACTACCCGCATCCGGAGGGGAGCTGGCCGCTGACGCACGAGCAGCGCGTCGAGACCTTCCGCGGGCTCCCGCCCGCGGAGATCGAGGCGATGCTCGGCGGCAACGCGGTCCGCTTCTACGGCTTCGACGCGGAGAAGCTCGCGCCGCTCGTCGCGAAGATCGGCCCCGAGCGGAGGTCATTCGCATGAGGCTGAGGAGCGGGGACGTTCTTCAAAACGTCAAAACCCGGCTCGCCAGGCGTCGAACTTCTTGACGTTTTGAAGAACGTCCCCGAAAGGAGACCCCGATGGCCCGTGTCCGGTACGTGCGCTCGCTCGAGCAGATCAAGCAGGCGCGCGAGACGAATCCCGAGTTCCTGCCCAGCACCGTGCGCTCGATCCGCTGCGTCTACGAGACGGACCCGAAGATCGCGCGCGCCCTCGTGCCGAAGCCGCTCGAGCCGGCGCCGCGGCCCGAGGTCTGCGTCACGTTCTCGCACGTCGCGATGCACCTCGCGCCCGAGCGCACCCTCGAGATCGGCTCCGCGATCTTCGGCGTGCGCGCGGTCTACGACGGCACGCCGGGCGTCTTCCTGCTCACCATGCCGATGACGACCGAGCAGGCCGTGATCGGCGGGCGCGAGACGTACGGCGAGCCGAAGAAGATCGCGCAGATCGACTTCACGAAGGACGGCGACCGTGTGTCGGCGCGCGTGAGCCGCATGGGCATGCCCTACCTCTCGGTCTCCGGGCGGGTGGGCAAGGCGCTCGGCCCGCGCGAGTTCGTCGAGTACGGCTACTGCGTGAAGGCCTCGCCCTCCTGCGATCCGGCGCGCGCCCTCGACGGCGATCCGCTGCTGGTGCGGCTCGAGTGGCAGCACGCGCACACCGGCGCCTGGCAGCTCGACGGCGGCGCGCTCGTGCTCTCCGAATCGCCCTTCGACCCGGTCGCGGACGTCCCGGTCGTGAAGCTCGTGAGCTGCGAGTACGAGGAGGGCGGCACCCGGAGCAACGGCCGCGTGCTGCGCAGCATCCCCGGCGACTGGTTCCTGCCCTTCCTCCACGGCCGCTACGACGATCCGTCGGGCCTCGGCATCGAGGTGTAGACTCCGCCCCGCGGCATGCGGGCGCAGAGGGTGAGGCGAGCGGTGGATCGGGGCGGGCGTGTCGTTCGTGCGTGCGCGCTCCTCCTCCTCCTCCTCGGCGCGTGCGCCCGCGAGAGCGGGCCGCCGAACCTGCTCCTGATCTCGCTCGATACCACGCGCCGCGACCACACCTCGGTCTACGGCTACGAGCGCGAGACCACCCCCCACCTCGAGCAGTTCGCTCTGGAGGGCGTGCGTTTCGCGCTCGCCTACGCGCCGAGCGCCACCACCGCGCCCAGCCACGCGACCCTGTTCACCTCGCTCCACCCGATCACGCACCGCGTGGTGAAGAACGGGCGCGTGCTGACGCCGCCCCACGTGACGCTCGCCGAGCGGCTGCGCGAGCGCGGCTGGCAGACGGCCGGGGTGGCGGGCTCCTACGTCCTCGACGCCCGCTTCGGGCTCGCCCAGGGCTTCGACCACTGGGACGACGACTTCGACGCCGCTCACGCCTCCGTCCAGGACCTCGCGTGGGAGGGCGGCCAGGTCGAGGTGTTCGATCGCAAGGCGGACGAGACGACCCGGCGCGCCGTCGCCTGGCTCGACGACGGGCGCCGTGCGGATCGCCCCTTCTTCCTCTTCGTCCACTACTTCGACCCGCACGCGCCGTGGGTCGCGCCCGCGGACCACGCGCAGCGCTTCCCGCCCGCCCAGGCGCCAGGCCAGGGGCTCCGCGTGCAGAAGGCCCGCTACGACGCGGAGATCGCCTTCACCGATCAGCAGCTCGGCGTGCTGTTCGCGGCGCTCGACGAGCGCGGCCTCGCGGACGACACGCTCGTCGTGGTCACCGCCGATCACGGCGAGGGCCTGATGCAGCACGGCCTCCTGCTGCACGGAGCGCAGATCTACGAGGAGCAGGTGCGGGTACCCTTCTTGATGCGCTGGCCCGGCCGCCTCCCGGCCGGCCGGGTGATCGAGGGCCCCGTCTCGCTGATCGACCTCGCGCCGACCGTGCTCGAGCTGCTCGGCGTGCCGAGCGACGGCGCGCCGATGCACGGCCGGAGCCTGGCGCCCGTGCTCGAGGGCCGCGGCGTCATCCATCCCGAGCTCCCCGTCTTCCTCTTCCGCCAGCACTACCTGCGCGGCACGGACTCGGGCGTGCCGGTCGCGGGCGAGCAGTACGGGGTGCGCGTCGGGGACTGGAAGCTGATCCTCGGGCCGGACGAGGGGACGCGCCTCCTATTCGACGTCGCGCACGATCCCCGCGAGCGGAGGGACCGGGCGGTCGAGGAGCCCGAGCGGGCCGCCGAGCTGGAGCGCCGGATCGCGGCCTGGCGCGCCGAGCACGAGCGCGCCGAGACGGCGCCCGAGGCGATCTCGCCCGAGGACCTGGAGCGCCTGCGTGCGCTGGGGTACGTCGAGTGAGCGGGCGAACTTTGCTCCCGCGCGGCCTCGCCGCCCTCCTGGTCCTCCTCGCGCTCGCGTGCGGGCGGGAGAGTGGCCCGGCGAACCTCGTGATGATCTCGCTCGACACCACGCGGCAGGACCACGGCTCGGTCTACGGCTACGCCCGCGAGACCACGCCGAACCTCGAGCGCCTCGCCGCGGAGGGCGTCGTCTTCGCGCACGCCTACGCCGGGGCGCCCACCACGGCGCCCTCCCACGCCACGCTCTTCACCGGGCTCTATCCCATCACGCATCGCGTGGTGAAGAACGGGCGCGTGCTGGCGCCGGCGCACGCGACGCTCGCGGAGCGCCTCCACGAACGGGGCTGGGCCACCGCCGGCGTGGTGAGCTCGTACGTGCTGGACGCGCGGTTCGGCTGGAGCCAGGGCTTCGAGCTCTGGGACGACGACTTCGAGCTCGCGAGCGCCACCACCATGGTGCCGGGCGAGAAGGGCGCGGAGGTCTTCGATCGCAAGGCGGATGCGACGACGACGCGCGCACTCCGCTGGCTCGAGCAGGAGCGCGACGCGAGCCGGCCGTTCTTCCTGTTCGTCCACTACATGGACCCGCACTTCCCCTGGGTCGCACCGCCCGAGCTCCTCACGCGCTTCCGCACCCAGGACCTGCCGCTCGACGGCGTCTCCGGCGCGATCGCGCGCTACGACGCCGAGATCGCCTTCACCGACCAGCAGCTCGGCCGGCTGTTCGACGCCCTGGAGCAGCTCGGCCTCGCTCGAGACACCCTCGTCGCCGTCACCGCCGACCACGGCGAGGGGCTGATGGACCACGGCGAGCTCCATCATGGCACGCAGCTCTACGAGGAGCAGATGCGCGTGCCGCTCGTGCTGCGCTTCCCGCGGCGCCTCCCCGCCGGCCGCGTGGTCGATACGCCCGTCTCGCTGCTCGACCTCGCGCCGACCCTGCTCGAGCTCCTCGGGGCGGAGCCCGCCGCGGGCGACCCCATGCAGGGGAGGAGCCTGATCTCCCTGATCGAGGGTGAGGTGCCGCCCGAGCGGGAGCCCATCTTCTTGTTCCGCCCGGACAACACGGAGATCCCCGGCGAGCAGTACGCCGTCCGGCAGGGCGACTGGAAGCTCATCCGCGGCCCCGGCCCCGGCATGCGCGAGCTCTTCGACCTGGCCTCCGACCCGAAGGAGCGCGAGGACCGGAGCGGCGCCGAGGCCGCGCGCGTGCGCGAGCTCGAGGTGCAGCTCGACGCCTGGCTCGCGGTGCACGGGCGCTCCGACCCGCCGCCCGCCACGGCCGTCTCGCCCGAGGATCTCGAGCGCCTGCGGGCGCTCGGCTACGTCCCCTGAACGAAAGGGAGCCCCCCATGAAGGATTTCGCCGGCAAGGTCGCAGTGGTGACGGGCGGCGCCTCGGGCATCGGGCGCGCGCTCGGTGCGCGCCTCGCGCGCGCCGGGATGAAGGTCGTGCTCGCCGACGTGGAGGCGGCGGCGCTAGCAAAGAGCACCGACGCGGTGGCGCGCGACACCGGCGCCGACGTCGCGGGCATCGTCTGCGACGTGACGCGCTTCGAGTCGGTCGCGGCGCTAGCGAGCCAGGTGGCGGCGAGGCACGGCCGCGTCCACGTGCTCTGCAACAACGCGGGCGTGGGCGCGCAGGAGGACGCGCCGCTCTGGGAGCTCCCGCTCTCCGACTGGCGCTGGACCTTCGCGGTGAACGTCTGGGGCGTGATCCACGGCATCAAGGCCTTCGTGCCCGGGATGCTCGCGCACGGCGACGAGGGTCACGTCGTCAACACCTCGTCCGGCAACGGCGGGCTCGTGCTGGTGCCGGGGACGCCCATCTACTCGGCCAGCAAGGCGGCGGTCAGCAGCATCACCGAGACGCTCCATCTCCAGCTCGTGAAGCAGAAGGCGAGGCTCCACGCGCACGTTCTCTATCCCGGCCCGCACATCGTGAGCTCCAACATCTTCGACGCGCGGCGCAACCGGCCCGTCGAGTTCACGCGCGAGGTCCCGCAGCAGGCGCCGCCGATCACGCTCGACACGATCCGGTCGCTCGCGAAGCTCGGCGGCGTCGAGCTCCAGACGACGACGCCCGAGGAGGTCGCCGAGAGCGCCTTCCAGGGGCTCCTCGACGACGCCTACTTCATCCTCTCGAGCACGCCCGAGAGCGAGGCGCGCGTACGCGAGCGCTTCGAGAACGTCCTCCAGCGCAGGAACCCGGTGCCGCCCCCGTTCTGAGGCCGCGGCGCTCAGGGCGCAGGGTCGAAAACGAACAGCTCGAGCGAGCCGACCCGCCGGCGCTCGGCGACCTGCGTCCCGAGCTGCTCGGCGAGACGCTCGGCGCGTTCGGCCGGGACGACCAGGTGGCGGATGCGATCCTCTCGCAGCACGCCGCGCAGCGCGGCCTCGTAGGCCGGCTTCGTCGTGAAGCGTCGGAAGAGCTGCTCGCGCACGAAGTAGTCCTTGCTGAGGAACCAGTGGCCCACCCAGACGCGCTGCGAGCTGAACGCCGGGAGCACGTTGCCGAAGCCGGCCGGCGCGAGCACGTTGCCGGCCGGCTCGCGGGCGAGGATCCGCACCAGCTGCATCGCATCGGTGGGAAATGCGCTCACGGACCGGACCGAGCGGACCGCCTCCACGGTATGGAGCAGCGAGCCGCCGAAGAGAGCGACGCCGCCGAGCAGCGCGAGGCCGCGGCGTCGCGCTCCAGAGGCGCGCGCCTGCTCGAGCCAGGCGCGCGCCATGGGCGCGGCCAGGATGCACACGGGCAGCGGCAGCAGGAAGACGAACTTGTAGCCGTTGAGCACCGGGAGCCAGTGGAGCGCGGCGACCGCTGCGAACCACGCGAAGAGAGCGGCACGAGCGGGGTGGCGCGCGGCCGCGAAGCGCCGGGCGCCGGCGAGGGCCAGCCCACCGAGCAGGCCGAGCGTGAGCGGGTACCAGAGCGCCGAGAGGTTCTCCGACCCGAACACGCCGCCCGTCGAGCTCCGGTAGACGGGGTCCTGGAGCTGCCAGAGGCTCACGGCAAGGGTCGCGGCCAGCGCCGCGCCTAGCACGGCCCCGTCGGCGAGCAAACGCCGCACGTCGAGCGGCTCGCGGAGGATCCACGCCACGAGCGGCCGGAGCGCCGCGACGGCGAGCACGCCGAGCGCGGTGTACGGGTGGACGAAGAAGAGCACGACGAAGGCCGCGCCGGAGAGCGCGAGCGCACGCGGCGTCCGCGCCGATGCGAAGAGCAGCGGCCGCAGCACGACGAGCGCAAGCGAGAGCGAGGCGATCCAGAGCGGGTTGTAGAAGGAGGCGAACGCGCTCCAGCCGTGGAGCTGCGAGGTGTCCTGCCGGAGGCGGAGCGAGAAGCCCTCCGGAAGCCGGTTCGCGAACGGCCGCGCGAAGCCCTCGAGACCGCCCGCGAAGCCCACCAGCGCGGCGGTCGCGACACGGTCGCCGCGCTCGGGGAAGACCGGCCGCAGGAACCACCAGAGCGTCGCGAAGAAGACGAAGAGGAGCGGGACGCGCGACCACTCGAACACGTCGATCGGCGAGAGGCCCGTGAACCGCGCCACGAGCCCGACCGCCCAGTGGAAGAGCAGGATGAAGCGCGGGTCCTGAGGCTCGGTCGTGAACGGGTTGTAGAAGAGGAAGGAGCCGTCGGCGACGACCTGGCGACTGATTGCCGCGTACTGGAGGAAGTCCTTCGGCAGGTAGGTGACGCCGAGGAACACGTGCCCGGCCGGCGGCTCGGAGAAGCGGAGCGACAGCGCGGGCAGCATCCGAAGCGCTGCCGCCACGAGCGGAATGCACCAGTACCCGAGCGGCGGAGCGCTGTGCTTCACGAGGGCTCGCGAGCGTAGCGCGCGAACCGTGTGGCGCGTGCGAGCCCAGACCCGTTCCACTACGGTCCGCGCGCGAAAGGCGGCCGGGCTCGATGACGACCGAGACCTTCCCGGAGCTCGTGCCGCCCTGCGGGCACGCGGCGGCCGGCCTGCGTGCCGCCGGTCATCGCATCCGCTGCGCTGCCTGCGGTTCGTTCTTCGACCGGGACTCTCTCGCGCGGGAATTCGTCTACGACGCCTCGTATCCCGCGGAGCGCGACCACTTCGACCCCGAAGTCGGCGCGATGAAGGTGCGTTCGCTCGAGCGCTGGCTCTCGGCGGTACAGCTCGACCCGACGGGTCGGGTCGTGTGCGAGGTCGGCTTCGGCGGCGGTCACTGCCTCGCCTGGCTCGCCGAGCGCGCGGCCCTCGCCTACGGGGTCGAGGCCGTCGAGGCGAACCTCGCGCGCGCTCGCGCCCTGCCTCGCGTGGAGGTGATGCGCTTCGAGGAATGCCGCGCGCCGCTGCCGCGACCGGTGGAGCTCTGGCTCTTCCTCGACAGCTTCGAGCACCTGCCGGAGCCGGCCCGCTTTCTCGCCTGGCTCGCCCTGAGCTCCGCGCCGCGCGCGCGCGTGCTGCTCGTCGCGCCCGAGGCCGGCTCGCCCTCGGAGCGGTGGCTGGGCCGGCTCTGGCCCCACCGGCTCCCCGATCATCGCTTCCACTGGTCGCGGCGCGCGCTCGAGTCGCTCTACGCTGCGCACGGCTTCCGGAGGCTCCTCGCGTTCACGCCGACGAAGACCGTGTCCGGAGCCATGGTGATCAACCACCTGACGCGGACGTTCCCCGTCCTGCGCCCGCTCTCCGCGGCCGGGCGCTGGCTGCGGCGCGTGCGCCTCGACTTCAACGTCGGTGAGATGGGGCTCGTGCTGGAACGGGAGGCGTAGCGGCCCGTGGCGGACGCCAGCGGGATCCCCCGGGCGCTCTCGCGCCCGGCGCCGCCCTGGACCTTCTGGCTCGCGGTCGCCTGCGTGGGCGGCTGCTTCCTGCTCGCCGCGGCTGCGTTCCGTCTCCCGCTCAGCTACTGCGACAGCCCGAGCTGGGCACCGGACTACCTGGCGCAGCTCCTCGACATCGACGCGCAGGTGAACGTGCGGGACCGCGGCGTGTTCGTGCCCGCCTGGTTCCGGTTCTGGGGCGCAGTCTCGATCGCCTCCGGCCTCGGCAATCTGATCGGCTGGGTACAGGCCGCTCTCGTCGGCGGCAGCGCGCTCGCGGTTCTGCTGTACCTGAAGCCGGGCCTCACGTGGATCGAGCTCGTGCTCCTCCCCGCGCTCGTCCTCTCGGGGCTGCGCCACGCCGTCTACAGCCAGACCGTGATGAGCGAGCCCGTCGTGATTCCGCTCGTGGTCGGCCTCACGCTCTGGCTGATGCGGACCGGCCCCGTGTCGCTCCGCGCGTGCGCCGTCATCCCGGCGCTGGCCGTGGTTGCGACGAGCTCCCGCCCCGAGAATCTCGTGCTGGTGGCGCTCGTGCTGGCGCGCGTCGCGGCGGACGCGGGCCCGCTCCGCCAGCGCGCGCAGCGGCTCGCGCTCGCCCTCGCGGTCGCGAGCGGCGTCTCGGTGGGCTTCGCCCGGCTCGCGCCCGACGAGCCGGGCGAGCCGATCGGCCGCGTGATGGTCGTGGCCGAGTGGATGCGCTTCCTGGAGCCGCCGCGTAACGCGCTAGCGCGCCTCCTCCATTCCGACCTCGCCGAGCGCCTCTCCCCTGATGCGGCAGCGGGGGTTCGGACCATCTACGACGGTCTGCCTCCGACCCAGCGTCTCTTCGAGGGACCGCATGCGCCCAGCTGGCCCGCGACCGCGCGCTTCGTGCTCTATCAGCTCGCCAACCGGCCGTTCACGGTCCTCGTCGATCGGATGCGTGTCGGGGTCGATCTCCACGCCAGCGGCTATGCCGCGTTCTGGCCGGGCTATTCCCCGGCGAGCTCGTTCTACCAGGCCTACGACCAGGTCTTCGTGCGCTGGACGCCGGAGGATTTCGACGCGGCGCGCTACTCGTGCCCGATCTTCGCGCGCGCGCAGCTGCGTCACTACGGACCGCCCGTGGTCCGCTCCGAGCGCGCGGTGGCGGCGTTGCACGCCCTGCATGCAGCCGGCGTGGGCTACGCGCAGTGGGTGCTCCGCCCGCTCTACTGGCTCGCGGTTCCGGTGAGCCTCCTGCTGATCGCCGGCCGGCGCGCCGGCGCGCCCTACGTGTGGCTCGTGTTGCTGCTCGTCGGGAACCTCGGGCTGAAGGCAGCGTCCGTCTATGCGGACGAGCGCTATCAGCTTCCGGTCGATCTGCTGGCGTTGGCCTGGCTGATGCTCACGCTGCGCCACGCGTTCGCGAGCGGAAGCGCGCGCGCTCGGCCGGAGGTCCGAGCCCGGTGAGCGCGGCCGAGAGCTCCGAGCCGCGCCGGCCCGGGCGGGGAACCCTCGTCGCGACGGGCGCGATCCTCGCGGCCAGCCTGGCGTTCTACGCCGTGTTCGTCGCGCGCTCGGCGTTCCGCGTGGAGGGCCGGCTCCACGTGAGCCTGTTCGACGACGCGATGATCTCGCTGAGCTACGCGCGGAACCTCGCCGAGGGCCACGGCCTCGTCTGGATGCCCGGCGCCGCCCCGGTCGAGGGCTACACGAACTTCCTCTGGACGCTCGTGATGGCGCTCCCGCACGCGGCCGGGCTTCCCGACCGCCTGACCTCCCTTCCGGTCCTGGGCCTGGGCGCGGTGCTGCTCGTCGCGACGAGCCTGCTCGCCATGCAGGTGGCGCGGCGCCTGGCCAGGCTGGCCGTCACGCCCGTCCTCGTCCTGGCCGCCACGGCGTTCTCGTATCCGCTGCTCTTCTGGACGCTGCGCGGCCTCGAGGTGGGGCTCGTGGCCTGCCTCGGGATCGCCTCGGCCTGGCTCGCGCTCCGTCTCGTCGAACGGCCGTCGGCGCGGGACCGCGGCCTGCTCGGTCTCGCCATCGTCCTCGTCCTGCTGACGCGGACCGACGCGCTGGCTCTCGTGGCCGTGGTCGTCGCCTTCCTGGCGCTCCACGCCGGCACGCGGCGCGAGGCCTGCTACGGCGCGCTCGCCGCGCTCGCGACGCTCGCCGCACACACCGCGTTCCGGCTCGCCTACTACGGCTCCGCGCTCCCGAACACCTACACCCTGAAGCTCGGAGGGCACCCGCTCGCGGAGCGGCTCGCGCGCGGCGGGCCGGCGCTCTTCGACCTCGTCTCCGGCGACCTGCTCGTGCCCGTCGGCCTCGCCGCGGCCCTGCTGCTCGTGAGGCGGGCCTCGCTCGGGCGCGGCGAGCTCCTCCTCTTCGGGCTCGTGGCGGCGGCCATGGCCTACTCGGTCTGGGTCGGCGGCGACGTGTGGGAGTTCGCGGGCTTCGCGAACCGCTTCGTCGCGGTCGCGCTCCCGGCGCTCTTCGTGCTCGCCGTGCTCGGCCTCGAGTCCCTGCTCGGTGTCTTCGCTCGGCGCCTCCGAGCCCGCGGCCTCCTCGGCCGGACCGGCCTCGCCGCGCTCGCGGGCGTGCTCCTGATCGTGGCCACGAACGCGCGCCCCTTCGCCGACTGGGTGCGGCACGGCGGCCTCCACGTGCGGGACGACGAGCTCATGGTGAGGACGGCGCTCGCGATCCGCGCGGCCACCCGCGACGACGCTCGCGTGGCCGTGGTCTGGGCCGGCGCGATTCCCTACTTCTCGCGGCGCCCTTCGATCGACCTGTTCGGCAAGAGCGATCCGACCATCGCCCACCTGCCGCCGCGCCGCTCGTTCCTCCCCGGCCACGACAAGTGGGACTTCGCGTACAGCATCGGGAAGCTGCGCCCCGAGCTCGTCGTGCTGGCCTGGAGCATCCGCGCTGCCGACCGGCGCCGGCTCGAACGCTGGGGCTACGAGAAGGTCGCCCAGTACTGGGTGCTCCGCGGGGCCGACGTCGATCGCCGGGCGCTGCGCGCGCCGTGGCGCTAGAGGTGCTGCGTGAATCTGCGCGTGAAGCAGCGCATCGACTGGGTGGCAGGCGGGATCCTGATCGCGTTGCTGCGCCCGGCGGTGGTGCTGCTCGGGCGGATCCTGCGGCGCGACCATGCACTCCGGGTCGGGCCCCGCGTCTCTGTGTTCAAGCTGGTCGGCGGCGGCAGCCTGGTGATCGCCTATCCCGCGCTGCTCGGTCTCAGGCAGCGGTACCCGACCGCCGAGCTCAGCCTGCTCTGCACGCCGGCCGTGGCGCCGTTCGCCGAGACCCTGCGCGTCTTCGACCGCCTCGTCGTGATCGACGACTCGAGCCTGCTCCGGGTGCTCGGGACGGCCTTCACGGCCTGGCTCCGCCTGCTCGGCACCGATACGGTGATCGACCTCGAGGTCCACAGCCGCCTCTCGACGGTGTACTCCCTGCTGACCTGTGCGCGCAATCGGATCGGCTTCTACCTGGAGAGCTCCTTCTGGCGCCGGGGCCTCCACACGCATCTGATCTTCTTCAATCGCTTCTCGGGCTCCTACCTCTTCTACGAGAAGCTGGTCGAGCTGCTCGGGGCCGCGCCGGCGACGCCGGACGCGTGCCGCGAACATCTCGTCGCCGGTCTGCCGGGGGACGAGCCCCGCTCGCCCACGATCTGCATCGGTCACGCCTGCTCCGACCTCAGCCGGGAGCGCATGCTCGCACCCGCGCACTGGGCGAAGGTGCTCCTCGACAACGAGGGGGACGGCCGCACGCGTCGCTTCGTGCTGCTCGGAGGGGGCTCGGATCGCGAGGATGCGGAGCGCATCGTGGCAGCGCTCAGGGCCGTGCGGCCGCTTCACACGTACGAGAACCGCTGCGGTGAGCTCGCGCTGTCCCGGAGCGTCGCGATGATCGCCGCCGCGGACGAGTTCTGGGGCATCGATTCCGGCCTGCTCCACTACGCCCGCCTGCTCGGGAAACGCTGCTTGTCCTTCTGGGGGCCGACCCACCCGGAGACCCTGCTCAGGCCCATTCCGGGCCTCGACGAGCACGTGTTCTATCGAAGGGTTCCCTGCTCGCCCTGCGTCCACATCGCAGAAGCGCCGCCTTGCCGCGGCAACAACGTCTGCATCCGGAACCTGTTCGAGGCGAAGCCCGGAGAGGAGCTCGAGTGGTTCAGCTACCTGGGCCGCTGAGCACACGTGCGTTCACGGCCGGGGCTGCGCTGCTGCTCACGGCGCTCTGCCTGGCCGGACCGATCCGCGAGGCCGTTCGGCTCGAGAACAAGCTCTCCCCGGTCGCGGACCCCTACTCCGAGTCGAACGCGATCCGCTCGGCGCTGGCCGTCCTCGAGCGCGGCTGGACCGCGCACGCGGGGCTGCCGGAGTCGACCTATGGAGGCGCCTATCCCGAGACCGGGCACTTTCGTCGCTACGGGGGGCAGGCCCACATCGACACGCACTATCCGCCCGGGCCGACCTGGTTGACCGCCGTCATGAAGCTCGGCTGTGGGCAGCGGCCGCTCTCGTGCGCGAGGACGTTGCCGCTTGCCCTGTCCGCGCTCGGCGCGTTCGTCCTCGCGTTCGCACTGATCGCCTCGCTCGGGCCGGCACGCGGCATCGCCGCGGCGATCGCGGCCTTCGCGGTGCCGCTCTACTCGAACATGACGCTCGGCCTGCACTACCAGGGCTATGCGCTCGCGCTGCTGTCGATCCAGCTCGGAGCCCTGTTCGTGTTCTTCTCCTCCGCGCGCGAGCTCCGGGCGCGGGATCTGCTGCTCATTGCGGGGCTCGGGTTCCTCCAGGGCTGGCTCTCGTTCGACTACTTCTTCCTCGTCACGCTGGCGCCGCTCCCCCTCGCGCTGCTGTTCTCGGACCTCCGCGGAGGCGCGGCGCGCCGGCGGCTGGTCGCGCTCGTCACGGCAGGCGCGGCAGGCTTCGCGCTCGCCCACGGGCTGCACTTCCTGCAGGTGATCGCCTACCACGGCGAGGTCGCCGCCGCGGCGAAGGATCTGTTCGGCGTCGCGCTCGAGCGGACCGATCCGACGCTCTCCACCGCGGAGCCGCCCCCCCACTGGTCCTCGGATCCGTGGATGATGTCGAGCATCTTCCTGTTCGTGCTGTCCGAGCGCGAGACGCACTTCGGCTTCCGGCTCGGCTGGACGCTGCTCGTGGCGCTCGCGGCGCTGATCCTGCTGCGGGGCCGCTCGCTCCCCCTCCCCGGGACGCAGCTCCGCCTCGGCGTCGAGGCGAGCCCGCGGCTGGCGTGGGCCGTCGTGGCCGGAGTGCTCGTCTCCTGCGCCTGGATCTCCGTGATGCCGGGTCACGCGCACACGCATCCGCACTTCATCCCGCGGCACCTGTTCCTCGCCTGGCTGGTGATGGTCGTGGCGCTGCTCTCCGCCTTCCGTCTGGAAGCCAACCCCCGCGCGCCGGCATGAGCCGACCGAACGCGGTGCGCGGGGCCGCGCTGTCGCTCGGCCTCTTCGCGTTCGCCTTCGCGCTCAGGATCGCGAACGTGGGGCTCGTCTTCGCCGACGGCCTCGTGCGCTTCCCGAGCGGGCGCGACGAGCTCTATCACGTCCGGAAGATCGTCTACCAGGCGCTCCGCTTCCCCGAGCTGCTCGACTTCGATCCCTACGTGAGCTTCCCGTTCGGGGCGCGGCCGGTCTGGCCGCCCTTCCTCGACTGGGGGATCGCGGCCCTGGTCAAGCTCGTAGCTGCGCCCGCGGACGCGCTCGCGGTGGAGCGCGCGATCGTCTGGATTCCGCCGCTGCTCGGCGCGCTCACGGTCGCCGTGGTCGCCGAGCTCGGCCGGCGCCACTGCTCGCTCCTCGCGGGCCTCGCGGCGGGGCTCCTGCTCAGCGTGATGCATGCGCACCACGCGCACTCCCAGCTCGGCCAGGTGGATCACCAGGTGGTGCTCGGCCTCGCGGCGGTGCTGCTCCTCGCGACGGCGATCGCGTGGCTCGGGGCGCCGCTCGGCTCGCGGCGGCAGCGCGCGTGGGCCGTCGCGACCGGCCTCGCGCTCGGCGTCTCGCTCGTGATCTCGCCCGGCGCGCTGCTCCAGCTCCTGCCGGTGCAGGCGCTCGCGCTCGCGTTCGTGCTGGCCGGCCGCGACCGCGACGAGGCCGTCGTGCGTGCGCGCTCGGCCGCGCTCCTCCACGCCACGGCGGCGCTCCTCGTGGCGCCCGCCTGCCTCGTGAGCGGTCCCTTCGCCGGGCTCGGCCCGTACTCGCCGCTCGTGCTGTCGCGCTTCCAGCCGCTCTGGCTCGGCGCGGGAGCCGCGGGCTTCGCGCTCGCCGCGGAGCTCTGGAGGCGGAGCCGCGCCGGCGAGCGTCGCTCGCTGCGCCTCGCCTCGGCGGCGGCGCTCGGCGCCGCGGCGTCCGGGCTCGCCCTTGCGCTCGTCCCCGGGCTCGCCGCGGCTCTCGCCGGGGCGGGCGGCTGGTTCACGCGCGAGGAGAGGTTCCTCTCGACGGTGGCGGAGCTCCAGCCGCTCCTCTATCCGGCCGGCGGGCTCGATCCCGGCTTCGCCCTGAACGCGCTGACCCCCGGCTTCTTCGCGTTCCCCTTCGCGTGGCTCTTCCTCGCCTTCCGCCGCGGGCTCGACCCGAACGCGCGACCCGCGCAGGCGCTCGTGCTCGTGTGGTCGGCGGTCTTCTGCGCGCTCGCGCTCGCGCAGGAGCGCTTCGCGAACCCCTTCGCCCCCGGCCTCGCGCTCACGCTCGGCATGGCCGCGGGCGAGCTCTGGGCGAGCGTCGGCCGGAGCGGCTCGCGCCGTCTGCGCCTCGCGGTCGGGGCGTCGCTCGCCGCACTGCTCGGCCTGACGCTCGCCCCGGCGCTCCGCGACTACCAGAAGCTCGCCGCGTACTCGCGCTTCGCGCTCAGGCAGGACCGCGCCCCGGTGCCGCCTCCTTCGCGGCGCCTGGTGGCGGTGGAGGATGCCTCCCGCTTCCTCGCCGAGGCGTCGCCGCCGACGCAGGGCTTCCTGGACGTCCGGCTCCGACCGGAGTACGGCGTGCTCTCGGCCTGGGACGTGGGCCACCTCGTGCGCTACCGCGCCGAGCGCCCGACCGTCCAGGACAACTTCGGGAGCTACGCAGACCCGCGCTCCTTCGACCTCGCGCGCGATTACTACGACGCGCTCGACGAGGAGGAGGCGTACCGGGTCGCCCGGGAGCTCGGCGCCCGTTACGCGCTCGCCACGCGCGAGGGCTCGGGCCAGACGTTCGGGCCCTCTCCCCACTCGGTGGGCCAGCGCCTGTGGCGCCGGCTCGGCAACGGCGCGCCGGAGGCGGCGGGCGCCGGCTCGCCCGCGCTCGCCCACCACCGGTTGATCTGGGTGCGGAACCCCTCCGGCGGGCGAGAGAGCGCGAAGCCCGCGGCCGACCGCGTCGCCCTGTTCGAGATCGTGCCGGGGGCCCGGGTGGTGGGCGCGGCCAGCCGCGGAGCAAAGGTGAGCGTCGAGCTCGAGCTCCGCGCCGGGCCCGGCCGCGTCTGGTACCGCGCGCGCACCGAGGCCTCGCCGGAGGGCAGGTACGAGCTCCGGCTGCCCTATCCCACCGACGCGGCGGTGAGCCGTGAGGTGGAGGCGGTCGGCCCCTATCGTGTGCGGGTCGACGACCGGAGCGCCGAGCTCGAGGTCCGCGAGGCGGACGTGCGGGCCGGCGCCACGCTCTCGGGACCGAACCTCCAGGAGGACGCTGCGTGACCGCCCCGCATCCGAAGACGATCTCCGCGGCCGAGGCCGCCGCGCTCGTGCGCTCGGGCGACTGGGTGGACTACGGCGGCAACATCTCGCAGCCCGACGCCTTCGATCGCGCTCTCGCGGCGCGCGCCGGCGAGCTCCGCGACGTGAAGGTGCGCACCTGCCTGACGCTCCGGCCGCACGCGATCGTCGAGGCGGATCCCGAGGGCGAGCGCTTCCAGCTCTACTCGTGGCACTTCTCGGCGTACGACCGGAAGCTCCACGACGCGGGCCGCACCCACTACATCCCGATGAACTTCGGCGAGGCGCCCGACTACTACCGGCGCTTCATCGCCCCGCCGGACGTGGTCGCGATCAAGACCTGCCCGATGGACGAGCACGGCTACTTCAACTTCAGCGGCTCGGTGACGTACGCGAAGGCGCTCACCGAGCGCGCCAAGGTGCTGATCGTCGAGACGTGTCCGCAGCTCCCGTACGTCTACGGCGGCGAGGAGTCCGTTCACGCGAGCGAGGTGGACTTCGTGATCGAGGGCGCCGACGTCCCGCCGCCCACGCTGTCCAACCCCGAGCCCACGGAGATCGACCGCACCGTCGCGAAGCAGATCGCCGCCGAGGTCGAGGACGGCGCCTGCCTCCAGATCGGGATCGGCGGCATGCCGAACGCGGTCTGCACGGTGCTCCGCGACGCCGGCCACCGCGATCTCGGCATCCACACCGAGATGATGGTGGACGGCATGATCGACCTGATCGAGGGCGGCATCGTGACGGGGGCGAGGAAGACCCTGAACCGCTTCCAGTCCGTCTTCACGTTCGCGCTCGGCTCGCCGCGCCTCTACCGCTTCATCCACCGGAACTCGCGCGCGCAGAGCTTCCCCGTGGACTACACGAACCTGCCGGGCCAGATCGCGCAGAACGACCGCGTGGTCGCGATCAACAACACCACGCAGCTCGACCTCCAGGGCCAGGCGGCGTCGGAGTCCGACGGGCACCGCCACCTGACGGGTACGGGCGGGCAGCTCCAGTTCATGCGCGGCGCCTACGCCTCGCGGGGCGGGAAGTCGTTCCTGTGCCTCTCGTCGGTGTACGAGCGCAAAGGCCAGCGCAAGAGCCGGATCGTCTCGACGCTCACGCCGGGCAACGTGGTGACCACGCCGCGCACCGACGTGATGTACGTCGTCACCGAGTACGGCATGGTGAACCTGAAGGGCAAGTCGGTGCCGGAGCGCGCGAAGGCGCTGATCTCGATCGCGCACCCCGACTTCCGCGAGGGCCTCGCGCGCGAGGCGCGCGAGCTCAACCTGGTGCCGCGCGGGTATCTCTAGACGCCGGAGGGCAGGGCAGAGCGGGGCGAGGGTAGAACGGGTAGAACGGGGACGTAGAACGGGGACGTTCATTGACTCGTTGACTAGTTAGGCAAGTAGTCAACGAACGTCCCCGCTCTTCGCGTCCCCGCTCTTCGGCGCGAAGCGCTCGATGATGCGCGCGAGCTCGACGGGCCGATCGCCCTGCACGGAGTGGCCCGCGCCCTCGACGACGACGACCTCGGCGTCGGGCTTCCGGCGGCGGAGCTCGGCGACGTCGCCGTCGTCCACCACGCCGGAGAGCGCGCCGCGCACGAGCAGGAGCGGACCGCGGAGCTTCGCGACGTCGTCCCAGAACACGCCGAGCCCGAGGTCGGCGCCGCTCGCGGTCGCGCTCCGCAGCCGGTTCTGGCGGTCGTAGCGCCAGACCCAGCGGCCGTCCGCGCGCGGCCGCGCGTTGTGCAGCACGCCGCGGCGGAGCGACGAGACGGAGCGCGTGGGGTTGTGCGCGATGGTGCGCGCGAGGATCTCGTCGAAGCTCGCGAACGACTCCGGCCCAGCCACGAACGCGACGATCGGCTCGGCCTTCACCGCGTTCGCGCCGGGCGTCACGTCCACCAGCAGCGCGCGCCGCACGAGGTCCGGTCGCAACGTGGCGAGCGCCAGGGTCGTGAGCCCGCCGAGCGACATGCCCACCACCGCGGCCGCGCGCGGTGCGAGCCTTTCGACCGCGCTGGCGACCGCCTCCGCGTTCCTCCGCGGTCCGTAGTCGTGGTCGTCGCGCCAGTCCGAGCGCCCGTGGCCGGGGAGATCGAGCGCGACGAGCGGGCGCCCGAGCGCGAGCGCCACCGTGTCCCAGGTGTGCGCGTTCTGGGCGCCGCCGTGGAGCAGCACGAGCTCCGGCTCGCGCTGGCCCCACACCAGGCCCGAAACGCGCTGGCCGGGGGCGACCTCGACCGCGCGCCGCTCGACGGTGGGCGGCCGGAAAGGGAGGCCCGCCTCGGCGGCGTTCTCGTGGAACAGGCCGAGCTCGTCGTAGTCGCGCGGAGCCATCGTGGGGTAGTCTGCCACGAGCGCGAGGATCGCGAGATGGGAGGCGCCCATGCCCTACGCCGCGGGTCGCACCTGCCACGACGCCGACAGTCACCTGATGGAGCTCTCGGACTGGCTCGCGAAGCACGCCGATCCAGGCGTCCGCGAAAAGCTCCGCCCGCTCCACCTGGGCGGCGCCGGCGCGCTCGCCGAGAAGGCGGTGTCCGAGGCCGAGACGCGGCGCGGCAATCCGGCCGCGGCCGCGGCGCTGGAGGCCGATGTGATGGGCGCGAAGGGCTGGTCCGCGCTCGGGGCGTTCGATCCGCGGGAGCGGAGCCGCGCGCTCGATCTGCTCGGCTTCGACAAGCAGCTCGTGTTCAGCACCTTTGCAGCCACGCAGTTCTTCGGCGACGACCTCGAGCTGCTCTACGGCGGGACGCGCGCCCACAACCGCGCGATGGCGGCGTTCTGCGCGGACGACCCCCGTTTGATCGGCGTCGGCATGGTGCCCTGGGCCGACCCGGCGCGGACGCTCACGGAGGCCGAGGAGGCGGTCCGCCTCGGCTGCGGCGCGATCCTGGTGCCCTCGCACCCGGGCCGCGGGCGCTCGCCCACGCATCCCGATCACGAGGGGCTCTGGGCCTTCCTCCAGGAAGCGGGCATCCCCTTCATGACTCACATCGGTGGCGGCGGGCGCGCGCTCCCGCGCGCGTTCCACGACAACGGTCGGCCGGTGACCGACTTCCTGGGCGGCGGCGAGAACATCCGCGCCAAGGACTACATGGTGCTCCACAACCCGCCCGAGGCGTTCCTCTCCTGCCTCGTGCTCGACGGCGTACTCGAGAAGTTCCCCCGCCTGCGCGGCGGCTGCATCGAGCAGGGCGCGCTCTGGGTGGTGCCGTGGCTCAAGCGTCTCGACATCGCGCAGGCGACGTTCCAGAAGACGGAGCCCGCACTGCGGCTCCCGCTTCGCGCCTCCGACTACGTGCGCCGGCAGCTCAAGTTCACGCCCTTCCCGACGGAGCCCGTGGGCTGGTTGATCGAGCAGGCCGGCGCGGAGCTGTTCCTGTTCTCGTCGGACTATCCCCATCCGGAAGGCGGCCGCGATCCGCTCGCACGCTTCGAGGCCTCGCTCGCCGGCGCCTCCGCCGCGGCGAAGGAGCGTTTCTACCGCCAGAACTTCGCCGAGATGATGGGCTGAGCTTCAGAGCGAGAGCGGTAGCAGAGCCGGGCCGCGCAGCACGATCGAGGCGCGCCGCACGGGCGGCTCGCTCGGCCCGGCGAAGTCGGGGAAGCGGCGCAAGAGGCCCGTGAGCGCGACCTCCGCCTCGAGGCGCGCGAGCGGGGCGCCGAGGCAGACGTGCGGGCCGAGTCCGAACGCGAGGTGGCCGCGGTCGGCGCGCGCTACGTCGAGCCGCTCGGGGTCCGGGAAGCGCGCCGGGTCGTGGTTCGCCGCGCCGAGCAGGCAGACCGCGAGCTGGCCGCGCCGGAAGGGGTGGCCGCGGAACTCGAGGTCCTCCGTGATCACGCGGTCGGTCACCTGGACGGGCGAGTCGAAGCGCAGGAACTCCTCGACGGCGCCAGGCATCAGGCCGAGGTCGTCCTGGAGCCGCTTCCGCTCGCCGGGATGGCGGAGCAGCGCGAGCACCGCGTTCCCGATCAGGTTCGTCGTGGTCTCGTGGCCGGCCGAGAGGAGGAGCGCGCACAAGGAGAGGAGGTCGGCCTCGTCGAGCGCCCGGCCTTCCTCCTCGGCGGCGAGCATCGCCGAGAGCAGGTCGTCCTTCGGCGCGCGCCGGCGCTCGGCGAGGAGCCCGCGGAAGTAGCCCGCGAGCCCCTCCGCGCCGCGCCAGGCCGGCCGGAGGCCCTCGCGCCCCGAGAGCAGGTCGAGGATCTGCGCCACGTCGTTCGACCAGCCGCGGAAGCGCTCGCGGTCCTCGAGCGGCACGCCCAGCAGCTCCGCGATCACGATCACGGGCAGCGGATGCGCGAGGTCGTGCACCAGCTCCAGTTCGCCCTTCTTCGCCACGGTGTCGAGGAGCTCCTCCACGACGGCCTCGATCCGGGGGCGCAGCGCCTCGACCCGCCGCGGCGTGAACGCCTTCGAGACGAGCCCGCGGATGCGCCGGTGCTCGTCGCCGTCGAGCATCAGCAGGTTGCGGTCGAGCAGGTTCACGAAGTCCGGATGGCGCCGCGACGCCCGCCGCATCATGCGGAAGGGGAAGAGCCGGGTGCGGTCGGTCGTGAAGCGCGGATCGCGCAGCACCGCGGCCACGTCGTCGTAGCGCGTGAGGAGCCAGGTGCCCTGCCAGCCATTCCAACGAACGGGCGTGCTCTCGCGGAGCCGCCGGTAGGCGGGCACCGGGTCGCGGCGGTTCTCGGCGAGCCACGGGTTGAAGCCGCCGAACACGAAACCGAAGAGGCGCAGCGGCCACTGGAGCGAGACCAGCCACTGGACGAAGCGCAGCATCGGCTTCCTCCTACTCGGGCGTCACGTACGCCGCGGTGATCCCACCGTCCACCAGGAAGGTGGCGCCCGTGACGAAGGAAGACTCGTCCGAGGCCAGGAAGAGCGCGGCGTCCGCGATCTCGCGCGCCTCGCCGAAGCGGCCGAGCGGGATGTGCACGAGCCGGCGCTGCCGCTTCGCCTCGCTGTCGAGGAACTTCATCAGGAGCTCCGTCTTGAGCGGCCCCGGGCAGAGCGCATTCACGCGGATCTTCTCGCGCGCGTGGATCACCGCGAGCTCGCGCGAGAGGGCGAGTACGCCGCCCTTGCTCGCGGTGTAGGCGAGCTGCGGCGTGGCGGCGCCGAGAAGCGCCACGAACGAGGCCGTGTTGATCACGGCGCCGCCGCCTGCGCGCCGGAGCGCGGGGATGCCGTGCTTGCAGCCGAGGAAGACGCCCTTCAGGTTCACGTTCATCGTCAGGTCCCAGACGGCCTCTTCCGTCGCGACCGCATCGTCGTCCGCGGGGTGCATGATGCCCGCGTTGTTGAAGAGCACGTGGAGCGCGCCGAACGCGCGCTCCGCCTCGGCCACCATGCGCGCACAGTCCGCACTCTTCGACACGTCGGCAGCGACGGCGTGCGCCGCGCCGCCCGCGCCTTGCACCTGCTCGGCGGCGGCGGCACCCGCCCGCGCGTCCACGTCCACCGCCACCACCTGCGCGCCCTCGCGCGCGAACGCGAGGCTCGTCGCGAGCCCGATCCCGCTGCCCGCGCCCGTGATCAACGCCACCTTGCCCGCGAGACGTCCGGCCATGGGCCGATTCTCTAGGGATCTCCCCGGGCCGCAGCAAGGCGCACGCTGCGTCGGCTGGTGAGGGCCGTCTCGGCTGATAGGCTCGGCCGGTCATGTTCCGGACCCCGCTCTTCGCGGCGTGCGCGCTCTCGCTGGCCTGCTTCGGCCCCGAGCACCTCGAGCCGGAAGCGGGCGGGCGCGATTTCGCGCTCCAGGGCGAGTACGTCGGCGAGGGCTTCGGCGCGCAGGTGGTCGCTTCGGGCGGGGGCCGGTTCCGCGCCGTGCTCCACGCGGGCGGGCTGCCGGGCGCCGGCGCCGACGACGCCGCCCCCGCCGTGGCGCACGGGCGCGACGACGGGGACCACGTGGCCTTCACGGGCGACTTCGACGGGACGCTCCGCGACGGCACGCTCAGGATCCAAACGGCGGAGGGGAAGCCGGCCCTCCTCCGCCGCGTGGTGCGCGAGAGCCCGAGCCTCGGCGCGGCCCCGCCGCCGGGCGCCGTGGTGCTCTTCGTCGACGGCGGCGACACCGCGGCCTTCGCCGAGGCGAAGCTCGACCCGCGCGGCTTCCTCGCGGCCGGCGCACGGACCCGCGACGCCTTCGGGAGCTTCGACCTGCACCTCGAGTTCCGCGTCCCGTTCATGCCCGACGCGCGCGGCCAGTGGCGAGGCAACAGCGGCGTCTACCTCCAGGGGCGCTACGAGGTGCAGGTGCTCGACTCGTTCGGCCACGCCACAGAGCTCGACGGCTGCGGCGCGATCTACGAGCAGCGCGCGCCCGACCGCAACCTGACCTTCCCGCCGCTCTCGTGGCAGACCTACGACATCGAGTTCCGCGCGGCGGGGTTCGACGCGAGTGGCGCCCGGACGCGGCCGGCCGAGCTCACGGTGCGGCACAACGGCGTCGTGGTGCAGGACCGGGTCGGGCTCGCAGGGCCGACCGGGCGCGGCGAGCGCGAGGGCCCGACACCCGGCCCGCTCCTGCTCCAGGACCACTGGAACCCGGTCGTCTACCGCAACCTCTGGCTCGTGCCGCGGTAGCGCGCGACCTCTTCCGCCGAGAGCGAAGCGGGGAGCGACGCAGCCCCCGGCGGCGCGAAGCGGAGCGCGACCCAGTCGAGCAGCGCCGCGAGCCGCGCGTCCGAGAGCGACGCCTGCCGGACGCCCGCCACGGAGAGCAGCCGCGCGCGTCCGGCCTCCGTCTCGAGCAGCGCGGCAACGCCCGCGAGCCCCGGCACGCGGCCGGGGACGCCCCGGCCCTCCGGCCCGTGGCAGCCGCGACACTGGAGCGCGTAGTCCGTCTCCGGGAGCGACTGTGCGGCCGCGCCGCCGGCCATCAGCAGAGTGATGGCAAAGAGGGCGCGCCTCACGACTCGGGCTGCGCCTCGCTCGCGACGCCGAGCACGATCGCCGTCGAGCAGTGGTAGACGTTCGTGGTGGTGCCCGCGCACCAGTTGATGTCGTTGCTCCGATGCGGGTAGTAGATCGGCCGGTCGCCCTCGTTGCGGTTGCAGAAGCAGCGCCCGCAGTAGCCCTTCCCGCAGCAGTCGTTGTACGACACGAGGTAGTCGCGCCCGTCGGCCGGGTTCTTGCACGTGCCGATCCACGTGACGGGCGACATCTCGGTGCCCGGCGGGCATGCGGTCGCGCTTCCGCCGCAGCACTCGCAGAGGAAGCCGTCGATCGCGCAGTGGCGCCAGTACTCGCAGCGCGAGGGATCCTCCACGGCCTCGGCGGCGGACGCGCCGCGCGCGAGCGGGAGGAGCGGGAGCGCGGTCCCGCCGGCGAGGAGCGCTCCGAGCCGTGCGAGGAAGCTCCGCCGTGAGACGTGCATGGCGAGCTTCCGCGCCGCGCGCTCGGTCAGGTGGTCGAGGCGGCTCACGCGCTTCCTCCCCGGGCGCGCTTCGCGAGGTGCTCCTGCAGCGAGGCGACGCCGTGCGCCTCGGCCTCGAGCAGGCTCTCGAGATGCTCGCGCGAGTTCACCAGGCCCTGGCTCCGCAGGATGCCGCGCGCGTCGACGAGCGCGGCCCACGGGAGCCGCGGTACGCGATACGCGAGCCCGAGCGGCTGCGACAGCACGTAGGGAAGCTCGCCCACGTGCTCGCGCACGAAGGCCTCGTGCTCGGCCCGCGCGCCGTCGCTCGCGAGCACGACGCGGAGGCCGCGCTCGCGCCGTACGAGGGAGCGCAGCGCCGGCAGGAGCGTCCGGCAGACGGGGCAGGTGGGCGAGACGAAGACGAGGAGCGTGCCACGCCCGTGCGCGTCCGCTCCGCCGATGGCGAGCGGCCGCCCGTCGAGCGTTTCGACCTCGAGCGCGGGCGCGGGCGCGCCGGGCGCGGGCCCGCCCGGGAGCGCGAGCGCGCCCGCCGGGCCGAGCCGCTGGTGCAACAGCCCGACCTGACGTGCGAGCGCGAGCACCACGACCGCGAGCACGAGGATCACGGCCCAGAGCGCGAGGTTCGAGACGAGGAGCGCGTCGCTCATCGGAGCACCGGCCGGGCGCGGAGCGCATTCGTCGCGGCGAGGAGGAGGGCGCCGCACGCGAGCGCGGCGAGAACAGTGACGAGGTCGAGCCAGCCGAGCGCGCGCTTTGCCTCGGGCAGGGTGGAGGCGAGCGCCGCGGCCGCGAGGGCGAGGTTCCGGAGCACGAGCCCCTCCGAGAGCGTCTGCCGGCCGAAGGGGCCGCCGCAGCCGCAGTCGATGTCCCGGCGCCCGCGCGCGAGGTTCCACGCGATGGCGGCGGCGTAGACGCCGAGCAGGCCGGCGGCGCCGAGCGAAGCAAAGGCGCGGAGCGCGGGCACGCAGAGCCCGGCCGCGAGCGCGAGCTCGGCCGCGACGAAGCCGAGCGCGGCGGGGCGCGCGAGCCGCTCCGGCAGCAGCCGGTAGCCCGCGACCGCCGCGGCGAAGCCCGCCAGGTCGCGCAGCTTCGCGAGCGCGGTCGCCGCGAAGAGGAGCGCGAGGCCCGCGCGGAGCACGAGGGCGAGCGCCGGATCGAGGCCGAGGCTCATGGCACCACCAGCAGACCGCCGCCGATCCCCGTCTCTTCGAGGTCGCGCAGGTGCGCGCCGGTCGTGGCGTCGTAGACGCCGACCGCGCCGCTCTCGCGTTCGCCCGCGAAGAGGAGCGGCGCTTCGTCGCGCGTCACCGCGAGCGTGTCGGCGCCGGGGTTCGGCAGCAGCGCGGAGAGCACGCGGTCCGGGATGCTGCCGGCCTCGATGCCGAGCCGCGGGCGCAGGAAGGCGGCGGTGAGGTTCGCGAGCTCGATCCGCTGCACGCGCGCCCGCGCCGCGAGGTCGTAGACCCAGACCTCGCGGCCCGGGTCCTTGTGGCTGCCCGGGCCGCCCTGGTGCACGACGGAGTAGAGCCGCCCGCTCGGCGCGTGGAGCGCGAGATGCTGGAGCCCGCCGATCCGCCAGCCCGCCTGCCGCTCCGCTTCGGTGAAGAGCGACCAGGGCTTCGCCGGGAGCGGCGCGGCGCTTCCGAAGTCGATCTCGTGGAGCCACCCTTCGAACGACGCGAAGCGCCAGCGTGCCCCGTCGCGCACCCCCTTCTCCGTGAGCGGGTCGCGCGTGGCGTCGAAGAACTTCTCGCTCCGCGCGCGGCCGGCCTCGTGGCCCGCGGCGTCGAGCGTGATCGCCTCGGCCGTGCCGTCGCCACAGAGCATCCCGAAGCGGGTCTCGCTCGCGGGCAGCACGAGCGCGCAGCCGGGCGTCGCGATCTCGCCCACGAACGCGCGCGTCTCGAGGTCGACCACCGAGACCGAGGTGCCCGGGTTCTGGTTCAGCACGACGAGGAAGCGGTGGCCGTCGAGGAGCGCCGCGAGCGCGACACCGTTGCCGTTGTCGGCGCGGCGCGGCGGGATCACGACCTCGCCCTTGACGGCGAGCGTCACGGCGTCGTAGATCGTGACGAGGTCGGTGCGCTCGCCGCGGTGGCCGCGCGAGTAGACGGTCTCCACCACGTACACTTCGCCGCGGATGCGCGAGATGTGGGGAGACAGGGGCGAGACACCGACGCCGCCGTCCACCATGCCGAGCATGCGGCCCGAGTCCCCGTCGAAGAGCGCGCTCCGGTTCAGCACCGAGTCCGAGGCCCAGACCCAGTGCGCGCCCATCTCGCTGGGGAGGCTTGCCACGTCTCCGATCCGCTCCGCCGCAACCTGCGCAGAGGCGGCGCCGCCGAGACACGCGAGGAGGACGGGCAGCAGTCGGGCTCTTCCGGTCACGCGGGGCCTAGCATACCGTCAACCCGTCGCCGACTGGAGAGATTCATGAAGTTCACCTGGTTCAACCTGATGCCGTGGCCGCATCTGCCCGACGACTTCCGGAAGAAATACCGCTCGGTCTGGGTGGACATCCCGAGCTCGCTCTTCGACCCGGAGGAGGGGAACCGCGTCTACCACCGCTACATGGACCAGCTCGAGTACGCGGACGCGCTCGGCTTCGACGGCATCGGCGTGAACGAGCACCACCAGAACGGCTACGGGCTGATGCCGTCGCCCAACCTCATCGCCGCGGGCCTCGCGCGGCGGACCTCGCAGGCGGCGATCTGCGTGATCGGGAACTCGATCGCGCTCTACAACCCGCCGATCCGCGTCGCCGAGGAGTTCGCGATGCTCGACGTGATCTCGGGCGGGCGGCTCGTGGCGGG
>Ga0187893_10000714_pt1 | contig 85186 bp, 83 predicted proteins | sample MA1701074metaG_FD_139574 | JGI IMG/M metagenome (GOLD analysis project Ga0187893, IMG submission 139574) | White microbial mat communities from a basaltic lava cave in the Kipuka Kanohina Cave System on the Island of Hawaii, USA - MA170107-4 metaG ... | reverse complement strand
GCGTATGAGGGCGCCGCTGCGCGCATTCGTCGTGGACGACGAAATCGGGGCCATGCGGCGGATGGCCCGCCTGTTGCGAGAGACGAACGAGGTCGAGGTGGTGGGGACCGCGACCGAGCCCGAGGAGGCGCTGGTCGAGATTCCCGAGCACGACGTCGACGTGCTCTTCCTGGACGTCGAGATGCCGCGGATGGACGGCTTCGAGCTGCTCGAGCGGCTGCCAGCCACCCCGCTGGTCGTGTTCGTCACCGGCTACCGCCAGTACGCGGAGCAAGCCTTCGAAAAGGGCGCCGTGAACTATCTGGTGAAACCCGTGAAGCACGAGCGGCTGGCCTTCACGATCGACCGGCTGCACCGCTTGCGCGACGACCCGGACCGCGCCTCGCCGCGCAACGTGCTCGAGCGGGTGGCTCACTCTGGGCTCACGCGCGCCCGCCGGACGTATGCCGACCGCGTCAGCATCGACCTCGGACAGGGACGGGCCCGCTTCGTCGAAGTCGCCCAGATCAGCCACTTCGTGGCGCACGAGCGAGGCACCCTGGCCATGACCACGGACGGCCAGCATCTCGTCGACCGTCCGCTGGCCGATCTGGAGCTGCGGCTCGACCCGCGCCTGTTCTTCCGTATCCATCGCAGCATCCTGCTGAACCTCGAGTGGGTGGAGGCGAGGGACCCCTTGCCCGGCGGCCGGATCGCGGTCCGGCTGCGCGACACCGCGCGGACCGTGCTGGAAGCCTCACGCCAGCGCACGCGCGCGCTCCGGGAACGGGTGGTGCTATGAGCGACTCTCGGCGCCGCGTACCGTTGACGCTCGGTCTCGATGACAGAACGCCACCGCATCGTCGGCCTTAGCGCGGCGATTCTGAACCTGCGTCAGCTCATCGCGCGCGTGGCGCGCACCGAGGCGACCGTGCTCATCGTCGGCGAGCGGGGAACGGGCAAGGAGCTGGTCGCGACGGCGATTCATCATCAGAGCCGTCGGGCTGAGCGGCAGCTCCTCAGCCTGAACTGCGCCGCCTTGGGCACGGAGCTGCTCACCAGCGAGCTCTTCGGCCACGAGCGCGGTGCCTTCACGGGCGCCGTGCAACGCCGGACCGGCCTCCTGGCCAGCGCGGACGGCGGCACCCTCTTCCTGGACGAGGTGGGAGACCTTCCGCCAGCAGCGCAGTCCGCGTTCTTGCGCTTTCTGGAGCTGCGCGAGGTGCGACCGGTGGGCGCCAACGCGACGTTTCCGGTGAACGTGCGGATCCTGGCGGCGACAAACAAGGACCTGACGCAGGCCATCGCCAGGGGGGAGTTCCGGGCTGACCTCCACGACCGGCTCAGTGAGTTCGTGATCGAGACGCCCCCGCTCCGGTGCCGGGGTGGCGATGTCCTGGTGCTGGCTGACTACTTCACACGGTTCCACGTCCGCCGGCACCGAGTGAGGGTGCGCGGCATCGCGCCCGGGGCGCGGCTCGCGCTGCAGACGTACTCCTGGCCTGGCAACGTACGAGAGTTGAAGAAGACCATGAGCCGAGCCGTCGTCTTAGCGGCCGGACGGTGGATCGAGACGAAGGATCTCCAATTGCCTCCGGTGCGCGAGACTTGCCCGACGCTGGCGGTGCCCGCCACCGGTGCATCCGTGGAGATACCTCTCGTCCGAGATTTGGCGTGGCGGCTCGCGGTTCGGCAGGGCTGCGTGCGGCGGCGCGACCTGGTCGAGGGCTTCGGGATCTCGGAGGCAGCCGCCGCGCGGGAGCTGGCGGCGCTCGTTCGTGCGGGCGTCCTGCGGCGCTCGGGGCGTCGAGGAGGCGTTCGCTATGCGGCGGCGCACGGTTGACGGCCGGCTCCGGCGGATCGGCGTCAGCACGCTGGTGGTTCTGATAGTCAGCCTGCTCGTCGGGGGTGTCGATGCGGCGCTGGCGTGGAACGATACCGCGCATCAGGTCATCGCCCTCATCGCCTGGGAGCGTTTGTCGGACGGGGTGCGGGGCACGGTCGTCGAGGTCCTGCGCCAGGCCCCGCCCGATGCCGGACTGGCGCGCCTGCTCGCGCAGGACAGGCGCCCGTGGCCGGTGCGCCAGCGCGAGTTCTTTCGAAGAGCCAGCACCTGGCCGGATCTCGTGCGGCATCTGGATCTCGCCGATCGCGGCAGGTACCATCGTCCGACCTGGCACTACCGGAACTTCTTCTGGAGGCAGGGGCCGAATGGACCCGTGGAGTTGCCGGGGATTCCCGTCGATTCCGAGAACGTGGTCGAGCGCCTCGACCATTTCCGAGCCCTGCTCGCGGACACCGGAAGTTCCCCGCGGGCGCGTGCCATCGCGCTGGCGTGGCTGCTGCACCTGGTGGGGGACGTTCATCAGCCGTTTCATTGCAGCTCTCGCGTCACCCGTCGCGAGCCCGAGGGCGATCTGGGTGGGAACCTCTTCCGGCTGGGCCCGTCGACCGACAACCTGCACAGCTACTGGGACCGGATGCTCGATCGCGCCATTGCCCGGTACCCGACCGAATCGACCGGCGCCTATCTGGCCCGGGCGGCCGCCCTCGTGGTCGGCCGCCATCCGCGAATCTCCTTGGAGGGTGACCTCAAGCCCGGCAAGTTCGAGGACTGGGCCCGGGAGTCCCTGGCCGAGGCCAAGCGCGCCTATCCGCCGACCTTGCGGCGCGGGCAGGATCCACCGGCCGCCTACGCCCAGTGGGCGTCAACTGTCGCGATCGAGCGTTCCGCGCGGGCCGGCTATCGCCTGGCCGGGCTGCTGGAGGAGCTATACGGACCGTAGCCTGCAAACCAAACGGGGACGTTAAACCATCAACGCCGGCCGCGCTCGGCCTCGCCCTTCATGGGGACGAACAGGACGGGGATCGTCCGCTCGCTGCGCGTGCCTTCTCCGGTGCGAGTGATGACCATCAGCGTCTGCAAGGAGCCGCCGATCGGGAGGACGAGACGTCCCCCGACCACGAGTTGGTCCACGAGCGGCTGCGGGACGTGGTCGGGCGCCGCGGTCACGAGGATGGCGTCAAACGGGGCAGCTTCGGGCCAGCCGCGGTAACCGTCTCCGACCCGATACTCGATGTTCCGGTAGCCGACGGAATCGAGGGTTGTGCGCGCGCGGTGGGCGAGGGCCGGGATGATCTCGATGGTGTAGACCCGAGCCCCCATCTGAGCCAGGATGGCTGCTTGGTAACCGGAGCCCGTGCCCACCTCGAGAACCTTGTGACTTGGTTCGACGCGCGCCAGCTCGGTCATCAGGCCCACGATATACGGCTGAGAGATCGTCTGCTGCTCGCCCACCGGCAGGGGGCGATCCTCGTAGGCATGCGCCCGCTGGGCCTCGGGCACGAAGAGGTGACGGGGCACCTCGCGCATCGCGTTGATCACCAGGGGGTTCGTGATCCCGCGTGCGGTGATCTGCGTGGACACCATCGCCTGGCGCCGCTCGTCCGGGCTCGCGCCAGAGGGACGGCGTTGCCCCTCGCCCGTGACGGTGGCCACGCATACGCCGATCAGCGCTATCAGGATGGCGGCCGCCGCCCGTCCGTGAGTCATCGTGAGTCGAGGCCGTGACCGATCACAGCGCGCGGAAGCTTCACACCGAGGAAAGTGTATCACGGTGCCACCGGGCGCTGGTCGTCCCACCGGGCGCTGCGAGGGCAGAATGATGCGTCCCTGGGGCCAATAGACTGTTGGAGTTGTATTGAAGACGCAGCATCCGTACGATACGGATATGGCTCATGTGGTGATCGCCAAGGTGACGACCAGCGGGCAATTGTCCCTGCCGGCGCCGGTGCGCCGGCGCTGGGGCACGCGACGGGTCACCCTCTCGGATGAGGGCGACCGAGTCGTCGTGCGCCCCATGCCTGACCAGCCGATCAAGGCGGCCTGCGGTTCCCTGGCCGCTGGCGGCGGCCGCAGCGAGATTGTCAGGGCGGCCGAACGCCGGAAAGCCGAAGCGGCTGAACGACGTCGGCTGCGCGCGTGAGCGTTGTCCTCGATGCCTACGCCGTGGTGGCGGCGCTCGTCGGGGAGCCGGCCGGAAGGGTGGTGGAGCCGCACCTCCCCGGGTCGTCCATCAGCGCGGCCAACCTCAGCGAGGTGATCGACGTCTGCGTACGCGTGCACGGCAACGCCGAGGACGCGGTCCGAGAACGGGTCGACTGGCTCGTCGCGGGAGGGCTCGAGGTCGTTCCCCTGGATGTTGAGGTGGCTATCGCCGCGGGGGCGCTCCGGGCGCGGCGTTATCGCAGGCGCGAATGCGAGATCAGCATGGGCGACTGCATGGCGGCCGCCCTCGCGGCCTCTCGCGGCCAGCCTCTGGCGACAGCCGACCCTCATCTGGCGAAGGCCTCGTGGGCGGAAGGCCTACAGGTGCTTCCCCTGCCGGACAGCCGAGGTCAGCGGCCCCGGCGCACGTGAGGACAGCGGCCTCCCGCCGGGGCTCCTGATAGGGCCGCCAACGGCGATCCCGAAGTGAATCAGCCGTCCACATCGTCGCCGCGTTGACAGCCCAAGGAGCCTCGCGCAGTATGGGCGCCGTCATGCCATCCGGGCTGGCCATTGCCCTCGACGTGGGCGGTACCTTCACCGATGTGATCTTGGCCGATCCCGCCACCGGCGCCATCTGGATCACGAAGACGCCGACGACGCCCCACGATCCGGCCGAGGGCTTCCTGGCCGGGGTCGACAAGGCCCTCCAGCTGGCCGGCGCCCGCCCGGAGTCGCTCGGGCAGGTGCTGCACGGGACCACCACCGCCACCAACGCCATTCTCGAGGCCAAGGGGGTGCGCACGGGTCTACTCACCACGGTCGGTTTTCGCTACGTCCTCGAGATCGGCCGTCACGACATCCCGCGCCGCGCCAACATGTTCGCGTGGGTGAAGCCGGCGCGCCCGGTCCGCCCCGAGCTGATCGTCGAGATCCCGGAGCGCGTCACCGTGGATGGTGATGTCATCACGCCCCTGGACGCGGGGGCGGTGCGGGAGGCCGCGCGCCGGCTGCGCGCCGCGGGTGTGGATGCGCTCGGCGTGTGCTTCCTGCACGCCTACGCCAATCCCGCCCACGAGCGGCAGGCGCGCGCGATCGTGCTGGAAGAGCACCCCCAGTGCGCGGTGTCACTGTCCTCGGAGGTGCTGCCGGTCTTCCGGGAATACGAACGCACATTGGCCACGGTGCTGAACGCTTACGTGCAGCCGCTGGTGGGCCGCTACGTGGGCGCGCTGGAGACGCGGCTGCGCGCTCACGGGGTGCGGGCGCCCCTGCGCATCATGAAGTCGAACGGCGGTGTGGTCGCGGCCGAGGTGGTGCACCGACAGGCGATCCACACCGCCCTCAGCGGTCCGGCGGCCGGCGTGATCGGGGCCCGCCTGGTGGGCGCGGCGGCGGGATTCCCGGACGTCATTTCGGTGGACGTCGGTGGGACCAGCGCGGACGTGTGCCTGATCCGCGGGGGCGAGGCGCAGGTGACCACCGAGGGCACCATCGGGGCGTGGCCGCTTGGCGTGTCCATGATCGACATTCACACGATCGGAGCCGGCGGTGGCTCCATCGCGCGGGTGGCCGACGACGGCACGCTCACCGTGGGGCCGGAGAGTGCGGGCGCCGTGCCCGGGCCCGTGTGCTACGCGACAGGCGGCGAGGAACCCACGGTCACCGACGCTCACCTGGTGCTCGGGCGCCTCCCACCCTTTCTGGTGGGGGGCGAGATCAGCCTCGACGTCGAACGGGCGCGCCACGCCATCACCGAGCGCGTGGCCCGCCCGCTAGGGCTCAGCCTGGAAGGGGCGGCCAGCGGCATCCTTGATATCGTCGACAACGCCATGGTCGGCGCCATCCGCCTGGTGTCCGTCGAGCGCGGCCACGACCCGCGCGCTTGCGCGCTCGTACCATTCGGGGGCGCCGGCCCCCTGCACGGCGGGGCGCTGGCCTCGCTGCTCGGCATGCGGACGGTCGTGGTGCCGCGCCACCCTGGCGTGCTTTCCGCGCTCGGCCTGCTGGGCAGCGAGGTGCGCAACGACTACGCGCGCACGAGCCTGCAGGCGCCGCCGCGTTACGACCTGACGGTGGTGGCGGCCATCTTCGACGAGCTCGAGAGCGAAGCCCACGGGTGGCTGGCACGCGAGGGCGTGGCCGAGGCCGATCGTCGTCTGGAGCGGCTGGCCGACCTGCGCTATCGCCACCAGGGGTTCGAGGTCACCGTGCCCTGGGGCGAGCGCGATCTGACAGTGGCACCGCTCATCACGCGGTTCCACGCGCGACACCAGGCACTCTACACGTATGCGCTGCCCGAGGCGCCTGTGGAGATCGTCACCCTGCGCGTGGCGGCCACCGGTAAGGTGAGGCGCTTCACCTTGCCTCGCCAGCCGACGGCGCGGCGTGCTCGAGCGCGGTCGCGGGTCGAACGCCGACCGGTCTACTTTCCCGGCCGCGGCTGGCTCGCGTGCCCGTGCCTCGCGCGCGAGTCGCTGCCGGTAGGCGCGAGGCTCCGCGGGCCTGCCGTGGTGGAGCAGCTCGACGCGACGACGGTCATCCTGCCTGGCCAGCACGCCACCGTCGACCGCCACGGGAATCTACTTATTGGGGGGCCCCGAGGGACCCGGGGCACGCCTCGGGATCACTTCGCGGTTGGGCGTCCGGTCGCTGCGCGGCCAGGATCCGACCGGGATCGTGCGCGAGGTAGGTTGTGAGCGGGCGGACGCGGGGGGCGAGGCGACGGGTGGTGGCGGGGGGCGATCCCGTTACGCGCGAGATCATCCGGGGGGCGTTGCGGGCGGCCCAGGCCGAGATGGAGGCGGTGATCGAGCGCACGGCCATGTCGCCCTTCATCCGGGAGAAGAAGGACTACTTCGCGGGCATCCTCGACGAGCGGGGGCGGGTGGTATGCGGGACGATGATCCCGCTCTTCGGCAACCTGATGCCCGCCATCTTCGAGCAGTATCCGGCGAAGACGATGCGGCCGGGCGATCTCTACTGGTACAACGACTGCCACGGCTCGCGGGGCGGCGTCTCGCACTCGCCCGACATGGTCTTTGCGGCCCCCGTCTTTCATCGGGGTCGGCTGCGGGCCTTCTCTCAGACGTGGGGCCACTTCTGGGACATCGGGGGGCTGCGGGCGGGCAGCATTTCCCCCGACGCCACCGAGATCTTTCACGAGGGCATCATCGTGCCGCCCATCCGCATCTACCGCGAGGGCGTGCTGAACGACGAGGCCTTCCGCATCTTCCTTCGCAATTCCCGGTTTCCCGATATCCTGCGGGGCGACATCCGCGCCGTCCTCGCCGGCTGCCGGCTCGGCGAGCGTCGCGTGCAGGAGCTGCTCGCGCGCTTCGGGGCCGAGGTCGTGCTGCAGACGTGGGCGGCCTTCGAGCAGCAATGCCGCGACACCATCAGGAAGACCTTGGAGGCGCGGATTCCCGACGGTGTGTACGCCAGCGAGGACGCGGTGGACGGCGACGGGATGACGGGGCGGCCCTATCGGGTGCGGATGCAGCTCGCCAAGGAGGGCGGCCGGATCACCATCGACACCCGCGAGAGCGACGACCAGGCGCGCGGCCCCATCAACTTCATCATGCACGAGAGCGTGCCCAAGCTCATCATCGGCATCTACCTGCTCTCGGGACATCCGACCGTGCTCCTCAACGACGGAGCCCAGGACGCCGTCGACGAGGTGCTGGTGCGTCCCGGAAGCATCCTGCAGCCGCACTGGCCGGCCGCCCTCGGCAACCGCATGCACACAGCCTCGCGCGTGCAGTCGAACATCCTGGCCTTGCTCGCCCTCGCCACCGGCGGTGACGTCCCGGCGCCGAGCTCCGTGTACAACATCTACTTCCTGCGCGGCTTCGACCGAACGCGCGGCGAGTTCTTCCTGTGCAGCGACGGGGTGGCCGTCGGCTACGGCGCCCGCCCCTTCGCCGACGGCCTCGACGCGATCTACTACGTGGCCCAGAAGAACTACCCCGCCGAGTTCATGGAGATGGTCTTCCCCATGCGGCTTCGACAGTACGCGCTCCACCAGGACTCGGGCGGGCCCGGGCGCTACCGCGGTGGCTGCGGGGTCGTGCGCGAGATCGAGCTTCTGGCTGACGAGGCAGTGGTGGCGATCCGGCAGGACAACATTCTCTTCCCGCCGGCCGGCGTCAATGGCGGTCAGGCGGGGCGGCCGGGCCGCTGCCTCGTCAACCCCGGGCGTCCGGACGAGCGCGCGCTGGCTCCCATGTCGGACGGCAACGTGATCGGCAAGGGCGACATCGTGCGCCTCTACACGAGCGGCGGTGGCGGCTGGGGCGACCCCTTCTAGCGTCCGATCGAGCGCGTGGGCGAGGACGTTCTCGGTGGTTTCGTGTCCGGCCGGGCCGCCGCCGAGGACTACGGCGTCATCGTGGAGGAGGCGACCGGCGCGGTCGACCTGCAGGCCACCTCCGAGCGCCGAGCGGAAGCGCGCGAGCCGCTCCGCATGTTCCACCGCAACGGCTACTTCGGTCCCCTCCTCGCTCCCTAGCGAGGGACCGCTGACGACCGTATTCTCGCGTACCCTCACGTTCGCACGCAGGACGCCCGGCGTTAGCCGGGCCTTCTCGGCGCCGCTGGCCAGATGGCTCGGACCCTTCCCTGAACCGCCGGCTCTTCGTGACGTCAGATCGTGCCCGTGCGCCACGTGTTGCTTGGCGCGCGCGCGCTCGGTATGATCCGCCCATCCGGAGCCGGGCAGGCCTGCCCGTCCGGCGCGCACACCGGCGTGCATCATTCTGGCAGGAGGATTGACATGAGGCGCACGTGGCTTCGAAGCGTCGCGATGGGCGGGATCGTTCTGGCGGCTCTGGTGGTCGTGTCGGCCTTGGCCTTGAGCGTGCCGGCGCCGGCCCAGGCGCCGACGCGGTTCGTGTTCGCCAACGAGAGCAACTACGACACCATGGATCCCCACGCCGCCTTCGACGTGGGCCGGGTGGCGGTGCGGCTGAACCTCTACGACGGCCTCTACCGCTGGCTCGATAATCCGCCTGCGCTGCAGCCGTGGCTAGCCGAGAGCCACACGGTGTCCCCCGACGGGCTGACCTACACCTTCAAGCTGCGCCGGGGAGTCAAGTTCCACGACGGGTCCGAGGTCACCGCCGAGGACGTGCGCTACAGCATGGAGCGCATCCTGGCCCTCAAGAAGGGGGCCGCCTCACTCTTCGCGACCATGGTGGCGCCCGCTTCGACCAAGGCTCTCGATCGCCACACCGTGCAGTTCACCTTGAGCAAGCCAGTCGCCATCTTTCTGGCCGTGGTGCCGGAGGTCCACGTCGTCAACTCCGCGCTGCTCAAGAAGCACGAGAAGGACAGTGATTGGGGGGCGGCCTGGCTGACCAGCAACGAGGCCGGCTCGGGCTCCTACATGCTCACACGCTACGATCCGGCCATCGGGTTCATCGCCAAGCGCTTCCCGGGCCACTTCATGCCGTGGGGAGCGAAGTACATCGACGAGATCGAGTTCCGGATGGTCAAGGAGGACAACACGCGCGTCCTCGGCATGATCAAGGGCGACTATCAAGGCACGGGCGGCTACCTGCCCAACGATCAGGTGAAGCGCCTGCGCGAGGCCCCCAACGTCAAGCTCATCGAGCAAGAATCGATGCGCATCATGATGTTCCAGATCAACAACCAGCGGCCGCCCATGAACGACGTCCACGTCCGCCGCGCCATCAGCTACGCTTTCGACTACGACGGCTTCAACAAGGAGATCCTGGGCGGCTCCGTGGAGCGCAACCCGGTGCCCATTCCCAACAACCTGTGGGGCATTCCCAAGGACGTGAAGGGCTACACCTACGACATCGAGAAGGCCAAGGCAGAGCTGGCCAAGGCCAAGTTGAAGGTCGATCGTCCGCTGACCGTCGGCTACCTCACCGGGTTCAGCCAGACGGAGCAGGCGGCCACCGTCATGGCCAACGGCCTGCGCAAGGCCGGCATCGAGAGCAAGCTGACCAGCGAGCTGTGGCCGACCATGGTCGAGCGGATGAAGAAGCCCGAGACCTCGCCCGACATGGTCGTGTACTGGATCAGCACCTACTACGCCGATCCCAACAACTGGATCGGCGAGATGTTCCACTCCGGCCAGTGGGGCACCTTCAAGGCCTCGAGCTTCTACAAGAACGTCAAGGTGGACGACCTGCTGGACCTCGCCCTCAAGTCGACGGACCGCAAGGTGCGCGAGAAAGCCTATCAGGACGCCGCCCGCATCGTGGTGGACGAGGCGGCCGGGGTGTGGATCTACAACACGAAGTACTTCGGGCCCTGGGCCAAGAGCCTGGAGGGCATCCGCTTCAGCCCCATCGGCAACGGGCAGGAGATGCGCTGGGTCTATTACGCCCAGTAGGCGGGGGGTCTACGACACGCAGTAGGCAACGGGGACGGGGGCGGCGATGAGACTCGTCGCCCTCGTCCTTCGCCGGGCAGCGTGGTTTCTGCCCACCGTGCTCGGGCTTCTGGCCATCACGTTCGTCGTCTCCCGGATCATCCCCGCCGACCCGGTGGCCCTGGTGGCGGGTGACACCGCCACCCCCGCCCAGGTCGAGGCGCTTCGCCGCCAGCTCGGCTACGATCGGCCGCTCCCCGTCCAGTTCGTCACCTACGTCTGGCGCCTCCTGCGCGGGGACATGGGCACCAGCCTCTTCACCACGCGCCCCATCGTCGACGACCTGGCCAGCCGACTGCCGGCCACCATCGAGCTGACCCTGGTGGCCATGGCCGTCTCCATCGTGATCGGCATCCCGCTCGGCGTGGTGGCGGCGATCTGGCGCAACTCGCTGCTCGACCATCTGCTGCGCGTGGTCACCGTGTCGGGGCTGGCCATCGCCAGCTTCTGGCTCGGCATCATGCTGCAGCTCCTGTTCGCCATGCGGCTGGGATGGACGCCGCTCAACGCGCGCTTCCAGGGGTTCCCGCCGCCGGGCATGACCGGCCTCTACCTGGTCGACGCCGTGCTGGCCTGGGACTGGTGGGCCTTTGCGGTGGCGCTGCGCCACCTGGCTCTGCCCGCGGCCACCCTGGCCGTCCCGGCTCTGGCCACCCTGGTGCGCTTCACGCGCGCGGGTGTGCTCGACGTGATGCAGTCGAACTACGTGCTTCACGAACGGGCCATGGGGCTGCCGTCCTCGGTGATCGTGTGGAAGCTCATCCTGCGTAACGCCCTCACCTCCACGATCACCCAGATCGGGCTGCTCTTCGGCATCCTTCTAGCAGGCGCGGTGGTGACCGAGACGGTCTTCGACTGGCCGGGGATCGGGGCCTACGCCGTCAACGCCATCATCCGCTCCGACTACAACGCGGTGATGGGCTTCACGGTGTGGGCCGGCGTCATCTTCATGGTGGTCAACCTGCTGGTGGACGTGGCCCAGGGCTTCATCGATCCGCGAGAGCGAGCCTCGTGAGCGGCGCGCTCTTCGTGTTCGGCCGGCTGGCGCGCGACCGATCGGCCTTGCTGGGGCTCGTGCTCATCCTCGGCCTCGTGCTGAGCGCGCTGCTGGCGCCGTGGCTGGCCACCCATCCCGACGACGTCTTCGAGCTGCATCCGGCCAAGCGCCTCAGACCACCCAGCGCCGAGAACTTGCTCGGGACCGACCGCATGGGGAGCGACATCTATAGCCGGCTCCTCTTCGGGGCTCGCACCACCATCGTGATCGGCGTCATCGCGGTCGGCGCCGCCCTGCTCATCGGGGTCCCCATCGGGCTGGTGGCCGGCCACTATCACACGTGGGTGAGCGACGCGCTCATGCGCGTGTCCGACATCTTCCTGGCCGTGCCGCAGGTGGTCCTCGCCATCGCCATCGCCCAGACGCTCGGGCCGTCCCTTCCCAACGTCATCCTGGCTCTGTCGGTGACCTACTGGCCGTGGTTCGCCCGGCTCGTGTACGCGGAGACCCGCGCGCTCCAGAAAGAAGTTTTCATCGAATCCACGGCCGCCATCGGCGCCTCACCCTTCCGGCTGGTGGCGCTCCACGTGTTGCCGAATGTGGCCTCGCCCATCATCGTGCGGACGTCCATCGGCATGGGCTTCACGATCCTTACCGCCGCCGCCCTCGGCTTCCTCGGACTCGGCCCGCCGCCGCCGGCCCCGGAGTGGGGACGCACGATCGCGGAGGCACGCGAATTCCTGCCCGACGCCTGGTGGTACGCGGCGGCGCCCGGGCTGGCGATCTTTCTCACGGTCATGGGCTTCAATCTGCTGGGCGACGGTCTGCGGGACGTGCTCGATCCGCGCATCCGCCGCAGTTACGCCGAGGCCGGCGATGGCTGAGCTGCTCAGCGTGCGGGACTTGCGGGTGCAGTTCGGCACCGAGCGCGGGGTGGCGCGGGTCCTCGACGGGATCAGCCTCGACATCGCCGCGGGCGAGGTGGTCGGGCTGGTGGGGGAGAGCGGCTGCGGCAAGACGACGCTCGCCCGCGCCATTCTGGGTGTGCTGCCGGTCGGGGTGGCCCGCATCGCCGGCGGCGCCATCCGCTTCCAGGGCCGTGATCTCCTGGGGGAGGAGCCCGGCGTCGTGAACCGCGAGGTGCGGGGGCGCGCCATCACGGTCATCCCTCAGGATCCCTACACCTCGTTCAACCCGGTCTTCACGGTGGGCGCCCAGATCATGGAGCTGCTGAAGTGGAAGTCGCCCCGCGCCGCGGCCGGCCGCGGCGGCCCCTGGCCGGCCGTGCTGCGGCGCTATCCCCGCCGGCGCTACCGCGCCGATCGCGAGGCGGCCCTCGACATGCTGCGCGCCGTGCAGATCCCGGATCCCGGGCGGGCCATGCGCCGGCTGCCCCACGAGTTCTCGGGAGGCCAGCGGCAGCGCTTGATGATCGCCATGGCCCTCTTGCCGAATCCGGCTCTGATCATCGCCGACGAGCCCACCACCGCCCTCGACGTGACGATCCAGGCGCAGATCTTGAGGTTGCTGCGCACGCTGGTGAAGGAGCGGCGCGTGTCGGTGCTCTTCACCACCCACGACCTCGGCACCGCCTACGAGATCTGCGACCGGGTCGTGGTCATGTACGCGGGGCAGGAGATGGAGGCGGCGCCGACGGCCACCTTCTTCGAGCGCCCGGCGCATCCCTATACCCGCCGGCTGCTCGAGAGCCTGCCGACGCCGGGGGCCGAGATCCGAGACATCCCCGGCGAAGTCCCGAGCCTGATCGCGCCGCCGCCCGGGTGCCGCTTTCATCCACGCTGCGAGGCGGCCACTGCCGAGTGCCGTGACCAGCGCCCGCGCGTGCAAGACATCGGCTTCGAGCATCGTGTCCACTGCTACCACCCGGTCGTCGGTTCCACGACGCCGATCGCCTCGCCGCCCGCGGCGGGCATGCGGCCGTGAGCACGGGGATGCCGCTGCTCGAGCTGGTCGACCTCGCGCGCTATTTCCCCGTTCGCACCACGTTCGGCCGTCGCCGGGGCTGGCTGCGCGCGGTGGACGGGGTCTCGCTCGGCATACGGGCGGGCGAGACGCTCGGCCTGGTGGGCGAGAGCGGCTGCGGCAAGTCCACCCTCGGCAAGACCGTGATGGGAATCTTCCGGCCCACGCGGGGGGAGATCCGCTTTCTCGGCCGCGAGATCGGCTTGTTGGCCCCGCGCGAACGGCGGCGTGTGGCGCGCGATCTTCAGTATGTCTATCAGGACCCGGGGGCCTCCCTCGATCCCCGCTGGAAGATCCGCCGCTCGCTGCACGAGCCGCTCATCATCCACACTGCGCTGTCGCGCGGCGAACGCACAGACGCCGTGGGCGAGATCCTGCGCCTGGTCGGCCTGCCCGAGGCGCATCTGGATCTCTATCCGCACGAGCTGTCGGGCGGCCAGCAGCGGCGCGTGGGGCTGGCGCGCATCCTGACCTTGAAGCCCCGCCTGGTCATCCTCGACGAGCCGACGTCGGGCCTCGACGTCTCCGTGCAGGCCAGCGTGCTGAAGCTCTTTCGCGGCCTGCAGGAGACGTTCGCGCTGACCTATCTGTTCATTTCGCACGATCTGGCCGTCGTGCGCACGATGTGCCAGCGGGTGGCCGTGATGTATCTCGGAAAAATCGTGGAGCTCGGCGACACGGAGGACGTCTTCGCGCGGCCCCGCCATCCCTACACGCGGTCACTCTTGGCTGCGCTGCCGCGGATCGGCGGGCCTCGGGTGACGGATAACTTCGCGCTCGAAGGCGAGCCGCCGAACCCGCGCGATCTCCCTACCGGCTGCCGCTTCCGCCCACGCTGCCCGCTCGCCGTCGACGTCTGCGCGGCCGAGGAGCCCGCCCTGCGTACGGTCGGCGGCCAGGAAGTGGCCTGCCACCTGGCGTGAACGGGCGCTAGACGCTGACGGCCTCGGGGCCGACCCTTCGATACTCGATGTAGTGCGCGGTCTCATCCGCCACCGCGCGGCCGAACAGGGTCTCGACCACGTAGAACGCCATATCGATACCGGACGCCACCCCGGCGGAGCTGATGATCCCGTCGTCGACCACGCGAGGCTCACGCTCCACCCTCACGCCGGCGTGCAGCGAGTCCAGCAAGTCGAGCGCGCCCCAGTGGGTGGTGGCGCGGCGTCCCTTCAAGAGCCCGGCCTTGGCGAGCAGCAAGGAGCCCGTACAGACCGACGTGACCTTGCGCGCCTGGGCGGCGGTGTTGCGGATCCAGTCGAGCGTCTCGGGGTCGTCGATCAGCGCGCGGGTCCCGAAGCCACCGGGGATGAGGAGCAGGTCGATGCGGGGCGCGCCGGCGAAGTCGTGGTGGGGCAACACCCTCAACTCTCCGGTGGCGGTCACGGGTGACAACGATCGCGCCACGGTGAACACGTGGAAGGGTGCCGTCTCCTCCGAGCGGCGCGACTCGGAGCCCGCCGTGAGCCGCGTGCGCGAGAACACCTCGAAGGGGCCGGCGAAGTCGAGGACCTCGACGCCGTCGAAGACAAGAATGCCGACGTGCCACTTGTCCATCGTGCGCTCCTCCCGGGGGGTGGACACTCCGCTTGGATCATACCGCGGCCGCCGCGTCGTGGGTGGCCAGTGCGGTGGCCGCCAGCTTCCCGTACGATCTCGGGGGAGGAAATGAAGCCTTGAGCCAGCCACAGGTTCAACCCTACGGACGTTGGCGCTCGCCCGTCACCTCGGACCTGATCGTGGCGGGGACAATCGGCCTCGGCCAGCCGAGCCTCGACGGGCAGGACGTGTACTGGATCGAGCAACGTCCCGGGGAGGCCGGACGCAATGTCGTCGTCCGGCGCGCCGGTGGCAAGACCACTGATCTTACCCCCAGCGCCTTCAACGTCCGCACGCGTGTGCATGAGTACGGCGGCGGGGCCTACGTCGTCGAGGCGGGCCAGGTGTACTTCTCGAACTTCGCCGACCAGCGCCTGTATCGCCAGGACCCCGGAACTGAGCCCCGTCCATTGACGCCGGCCGCGGCGTTGCGCTACGCCGACGGAGTCATCGATCTGGCGCGCCGGCAACTGATCTGTGTTCGCGAAGACCACACCGACAAGGCGCATCAGGCGGTGAATACCCTGGTCGGCCTGTCGCTCGACGGCGACCCTTCGGGCGGCCGGATTCTGGTCTCGGGCAACGACTTCTACGCAGCGCCGCGCCTGAGCCCGGACGGAAGGCGTCTGGCATGGCTGACCTGGAACCACCCAAGGATGCCCTGGGATGGGACCGAGCTGTGGGTCGGTCATTTCACCGGAGCGGGCGCCCTGGCTCGGCTGGAGCTGGTGGCCGGGGGCGCGGGCGAGTCGATCTTTCAACCCGAATGGTCGCCCGACGGCGAGCTGCACTTTGTCTCCGACCGGACCGGCTGGTGGAATCTCTACCGCTCCCGCGCAGGGCAGATCGAGCCGCTGTGCCCCCTGGAGGCCGAATTCGGCCTACCGCAGTGGATGTTCGGGATGTCGACCTACGCCTTCATCGAGCCGGGGCAGCTTGTGTGCACCTACCTGGCCGGGGGGACGTGGCGGCTGGCGCGCCTTCATACCGACACTCGCCGGCTCACGCCGGTTGCCGTGCCGTACACCTCGATCAGCGGATTACGCGCCACTCGCGAGCGAGCGGTCTTCATCGGCGGCTCGCCTACCGAGAGCCCCGCGGTGGTGTTGCTCGATCTCGCCCGCGACCAGCTCGCCGTGGTCCGAAAGTCGAGCAATGTGATGATCGATCCGGGATACCTTTCTCCCGCGCAGCCGATCGAGTTCCCGACCGGGCAGGGTCTGACCGCACATGCGCTCTTCTACCCGCCGCGCAATCGCGACTTCGCTGCCCCCGCCGATCAACGCCCGCCGCTCCTCGTCCTGAGCCACGGGGGGCCGACTGGCACGGCTTCGGCGGCCTTGAGCCTCGGGATCCAGTACTGGACCAGTCGCGGCTTCGCGGTGGTCGACGTCAACTACGGCGGCAGCACCGGCTACGGGCGGGCCTATCGCCAACGCCTGGACGGCCGATGGGGCATCGTGGACGTCGACGACTGCGTCAACGCGGCCCGCCACCTGATCCAGCGAGGCCTGGTCGACGGCCAGCGCCTGGCCATTCGCGGTGGCAGCGCCGGCGGGTATACCACCCTGGCCGCCCTGACCTTCCGCGACGTCTTCAAGGCAGGCGCCAGCCACTACGGCATCTGCGACCTCGAGGCCCTGGCCAAGGACACCCACAAGTTCGAGTCGCGCTACCTCGACCGTCTCATCGGTCCCTATCCGGAGCGGCACGACCTGTACCGCGAACGCTCGCCGATCCACTTTACCGATCGGCTGTCCTGCCCGCTGATTCTCTTTCAGGGCCTCGAAGACGAAGTCGTGCCGCCCCATCAGGCCGAGGCGATGTTCGAGGCGGTACGCCGAAAGGGCCTGCCCGTTGCGTATGTCCCCTTCGAGGGCGAGCAGCACGGGTTCCGCAAGGCCGAGAACATCAAGCGTGCCCTCGACGGGGAGCTGTACTTCTACTCGAGGATCTTCGACTTCGCGCTGGCGGAGTCGGTGGAGCCGGTGCCAATCGCGAACCTGTCGACAACCTAGGGCCCTCAGCCCTCGCGGTACACGATCAGGAGCAGCCCCATGAGGGCCAGTGCAGGGCCCCAGAGCCGGCCAGGCCCACCGCTCTCGGCGGCCGGCAGCCGGAGTTCGAGCCAGCGTGCCCATCCCACCAGGAGGCTCGTGAGGCCGAGCAGCAGGTGCGAGAGTTCCATGAAGAACAGCGACTTGGTGTCGGTAATCTCGTGGGCGTGGGCGAGAAGTAGCACGCCGCTCCAGATGGCGGCGACGGGAAAGACGTAGCGCCACGGGGATTCGGGATGGCGCCCGCCGCGTACCCGCCACTCGGCGAACCCGAAGAGGGCGGTGAGCGCGAGCATGATCCGGTGCTGGAGCACCTCGGGGCTTCGGAGATGCTCCCAGAATCCGACCGCGCCGGTCTGCCAGCCCTCCGGATCCAGGTTGTACGCGACGAAAATCGATAGCACGACAACGAGCAGCGGCCAGTGCCGGGCCCATCGCACGCGCCAGTTCTGCCCGAGCGTCGCGAGCAAGCCCATGGTGAAAATGAGAATGCCCGCGATGTTGTGCCCGAACTCGGACCACGCGGTCATCTCGGGGGTGCGCGGCGAGTCGGGATTGGCGAGATCGGAAGCCGCCGCGAGCTCGGTCAGGGTCGGCGTGGTCAGCCGCGGCCACCGCGGGGTGAGCACCTCGCGGATCTCCTCCAATGTGGCGCGCTGCGCGTTGGCGTCGACCGCCGGCGGAGCCGTGCTGATGGAGGCAGCGACCAGAATGGTCACGATCGCCAGCCCGGCTTCCACCTCCACGCGCCGCCTCATCAGGATTGTGCCGGCGACCGTGACGCCGGCGGCGGGTCCCCGCGAGCTCCAGGGCCACAACCGGAAGCCGCGATGGAGCGCGCGGTGATTGAGGATACCCATGGCGAAGAGGGCCACGAAAAGGACGACCTTTGTGAGAACCATGGCCCCGTACGAGGTGCCGATGGCGGCGCCCGGCGTGGCAACATAGGCGAGCGAGAGCGCAACACCGGTGACGGCGACGGCCGCCACCGCCGCCGCCGCCACCGCCGAGAACGGGCGGAGCCAGTCGGTGTCCTCGTCGGCATTGGCACGCGCCACGTGCATCGCCGCGCACACCAGCCCGCCCACCCATATGCCGACGGCCGTCTGGTGAAGGGCGCTGACCATCAGGAGCCAGGCACGGCTGTCCGGACGGCCCATCGCATGGCTGGACAGCACCCCGGTGGCACACAGGGCCGCGGCCGAGGCCAGGAGGAAGGCGCCGCGCACGCGGGACGGCGGCGCTCGTCGAAGCGCAAGGGCGGCGGCCAGAACGGCGAGCGCCGCCCCGATGCGGACGAGGCCGGCGACGCCCACCGTCGAGTCGAGCAGGGCGGCAGTTGGCCAGCGGCCGTCAAGGTCCGCCAGCGCCGCCGCCTGGGCGGCAATCAGACCGGCCTGCGCCAGCGCAGCGACGAGCGCAGCGGCCCCTGCGAGGACGAGGGAGCGGTCGAAAGCACGAGCAGGGCCTCGCTTGCCCGCGCGACGCAGCACGATGAGCGCGAAGACCGAACTGCCGAGCGCGATGGTCTGGCCGACGAGCCCGGCCGCGCGTAGCCACAGCAGGATGATCGGGATCACGGCCGCGTCACAGTAGCATGGGGTCGGCGGAGCGCCCGGCCCGGATTAGCCAGGGGGCCAACGTGTACCGAAGAGCCTTTAGAAGTGCTCGGCAGTCAGCGGCCTATCGCGCACAGGTTACAGGCCCATGGCGCGCCGGTAGGCGGCGCGGATCTCCTCCGGCTGCCCGGCCTGAAACACGAACCCTTCGGGTAGGATGGGGCCGGGTGTGCCGCTCGCTTCCCGATGGGGCTTGTTGCGCGAGAACCCCTTGAGGTAGCGGTCGCGTCTGATGATGGGCAGGCGGATGCACTCGTTGGCCCGCGCGTCGCGCACCAGGGCCTTGGGCTCTCCGCCAGCGGCCACCACCTCGGCCTGCTCGAGGAGCTTCCTGCGCATCATGATGACGCCGCGGTCGCTCTCGCCCAGATGCTCGCCCGTGCGGTCGGCGATGGCGCCCTGTCCGACCCAGGCCACGAAGTCCTGGTTCATGACGTGCGTGGTGATCCAGCGGTTCGTCTGCGGCTCCTTGATCGCCCCGTACCAGTAGGGGATGCGCGCCTGCCGGAACGGCTCCATCTCGTTGGGGACCCGGTCGAAGAACCAACCCACGCTCAGCATGTTGGCGTCGTCGATGGGCACCCGCCACTCGAAGTGGGCGCCGGTGAACAGGCAGTTCGGCCAGAGACAGACGCGGCCGACCGTCCACAGCTCGTCGTTGTCCGCCTGGCCTTCCAGCACGCGCCGGTACACGAAGCCGTATTCGAACTCGTCGAAGCCGATCCTGAGGTGCGTGGGCGGCCGCGCGCCGTCCACGCCCCGCAGGGCCCGTGACCAGTTGCCGTGGAGCCATTCGAAGTGGACAGGATCGATGGAGTTCTCCTGGGCCTGAAACCAGTTGCAGGGGACCTCGGCGAAGACGATCTGGACGAAGCCATTCATCCAGGTGAACGGCTCCCAGGTGGGCACCAGCGGCGCCGGCGTCGGCCCGAGATAGGCCCAGAGGAGCCCCGCCTTGGCTTCGACCGGATAGGCCTTGATCCGGATGCGGTCTTTGTAGCGGGCCTCCGGGTGGGCGACCTCCTCGAAGGGCTGGGCCAGGCACTGGCCCCGCTCGCCGTAGAGCCAACCGTGATAGTTGCAGCGAAGCCCGCACTCCTCGACGATCCCATACGAAAGGTCGGCGCGGCGGTGGGCGCAGTGGCGGTCGAGGAGGCCGTACGTCCCGCGCTTGTCCCGGTAGAGGACCAGGTCCTCGCCGAGGAGGCGCACGGGCTTGGTAGGTTTCTCCTCCAGCTCGGCCACGGCGGCGATGGGCATCCAGTAGCGACGGAGCAGCTCGCCCATGGCGGTGCCTGCCCCCACCTGAGTCAGCGCCTTGTTCTGTTCTGCGCTCAGCACCGGTCAATGCCCCTCACGGTGACGAATCGACGCCCCGACGAGGCTTGATTGTACGGCAGGCACCCCGGTGCGGGCCCAGGATGCTGCGGACGGGAAGCGCCGGAGCTATGGCTCGAAGGTGAAAATGCGCTTCCAGTCGTTCTTCATGCTGATGACGTGCCAGCCGCGCTTCTTGGCCTCGTCGTACAGCGCCTGGGTGAACGCGCCAACCCGGGTGGCGGGCAGGCCTTGGGCTGGCCCGTAGGCATACTCGCGCTGCGCATCGTCATGGAGCACCAGCATCATCAGGCGGGCGCCGTCGCCCGCCTGCGTGTACTCGAGCATCTGGCGGTCGCCGGTGGAGTTACCGAAGGCCGCGTACGGCCGCCGACCGATGATCAGGTGAATGCCTTCGGGCTTGCCGGCGCTGTCGTCGTTCAGGAGGAGCTTCGGCTCCTTGGTGAGGACGGGCCGTCCGTCCCTGGCGTAGCCGTACTTCGTTCCTCCCACGGTGCCCACCACCTGCTCGGGGGGGATGCCGTAGACCTGCTCGGCGTACACGCGCACGAAGTCCTGGCCGCCGCCGGTCACGATGTAGGTCTTGTAGCCATTGTCGCGGAAGTAGCGCAGCACTTCCTGCATCGGCTGGTACGTGAGGTCGGTGTAGGGCCGCTTCCAGCGGGGATGCTTGGCGGTGGCCAGCCACTGTTTCACTTCGGCAGTGAACTCCTCCACGGTCATGCCGCTGAGGGTGGCGGCGAGGATGACCTCGAGGTCCTTCATGGAGAGCTTCGCCACCGCCTCCCGGTTGCCGGAGAGCACGGTCTTGAAGGGAGCCACGTTCTTCAGTTCAGGCTTCTTCGCCACCACCGCCGGTACCCGCTCCAGGCAGTAGATCACTTGCGTGTACATCGGGTGCGAGACCCACAGCGTCCCGTCCTGGTCGAAAGCGGCGATGCGCGCGGGGGGCGGCACGTACTTCGGACTCGCCTGGTCAGTGGTGGCCTGCACGAATTCGACGATCGCCTTCTTGGCCGGCCCCTCGTTCCAGGATGGCAGCGGGTCGGTCTGCGCCAAGGCCTGCGCGCTGGAATCGAGCCCGACGAGGAGCGCGAGCAGCAGGAAGACTCGATACAGCGCAGCGGTGGCTCTCATGACGAAATCCCTCTCATCACCGGGCACGGTGACCCGGAATCCCGCAGCTTCTGCGGCAGCGGCCCGCGGATTCAGATGGTGTCAGCGTAGCAGGATGTTGCGGCAGGTGGCCGAAGTCGTGATCCTGTGTCATCGTGTCGGCGCACCAGACGCGGCGCGGGACGCGAGGCCGTTGAGCAAGGATCGGGGGCAACGCCGGGGCGAGATCGGCGAGAATTCGAGGGATGGGGTGAGAGGGTGGTCAATTGGCGCGCGAGGTTAGGGCACGAACTCAAGGCAGTAGGTCTGGTCACGTTGTATTTTCTGTTCTGCTTCGGCATCATTCTCACGCTGAAGAAGCTGTTCCTCGCCGACTATCGGATCGAGTTCTATGCTCTCTCAGGGGCAGTGGTGGGCGCCCTCGTCGCTGCAAAGGTCGTGGTGACCCTGGACCATACGCGCGCCGGTACCCGCTTCGACGAGAGCCGACCGCTCCTGGTGGCCGTGTCCTACAAAACCTTGGTCTACGGCGCGGTGGCGTTCGGCGTCCTTCTGGCCGAGAAACTCTTTCACGCCTATGGCCCGGCGGGCGGCCTCGCTCCAGCCCTTGCCGAGGTGTGGGCGCACCGGGACAGAAACGTGATCCTCGCCAAGGTGATCTGTGTCGGTCTGACCTTCGCGGGATACCACCTGTACACCGGGATTGATCGCCGGCTGGGGGAAGGGACCCTCCGGCGCATCGTGACGACAGGGCAAAGCAAGGAAGCCTAATATTCTCGTACGCGAGCTGCACGACGGCAGGCCGCTCGAGTAGGATCGAGAGGCGCACGCTGCACCCGACCCGTAGGAGTCGACGCCCATGAGCAAGAAGCGACCGGCTGCCCAGCGCACGCTCATCGTGGAGCCCGAGGACACGGTGCTGCCCGTGCTCGGGTTGATGACGTCCGCCACGCAGTCCCTGGCCGTGAAGCAGTTCACCTTCTTCGAGCCTCGCCTCGTCCAAGGCGTCCTCGACGCCCACCGACGCGGGGTGGCGGTGCGCGTCATGCTGAATCCGCACCGCTCCTCGGGCGATCGCGCCAACGACGAGACCTTCGAGGCCTTGGCGCACGCCGGCGTTGCCGTGCAGTGGACCAACCCCGCCTTCGCGGTCACCCACGAAAAGTCGATGGTGGTCGACGGCGCCCGCGCCCTGGTGGCCACCTTCAACTTCGTGGAGAAGTACTTCACCGAGACGCGCGACTACGGAGTGGTCACGTCGGACCCGGACCAGGTGGCCCAGATCGTGGCCGGGTTCGAAGCCGACTGGTCCCGCACGCCCTTCCACCCCGACGAGCAGGCGGGGCTGCTCTGGAGCACCAGCAACGCGCGGCGGATCATGGCCCAGTTCATCGATGGGGCGCGGGAGACCCTCTTCGTGCAGCACCCAAAATTCGTCGACGCCACCGTGGTGGCCCGGCTGGTGGAGGCCCACGATCGAGGGGCCCACGTCAAGGTGCTGTGCGGGGGCAAGCACGGTATCAGCGACACCGACATCAACGATACCTTCTCGTCCCTTCGCATCCTCGAGCGCTTCGGCATCAAGGTGCATCGCCAGAAGCACTTGAAGTTGCACGCCAAGCTCCTGCTGGCCGACGGCGAGCGGGCCCTGGTGGGCTCCATGAACATCGACCGGAGCGCCTTCGACCTCAGGCGGGAGCTCGGCATCATCGTCGACGACGAGCCCATCGTGGAGCGGCTGGCCGGGGTGTTCGAGCGGGACTGGGATCACTCCCATCGCTGGGAAGCTCCCGACCCCCTCGCCGTCGAGACGCACGATCACGACGAGCTCCCGCACGATCCCCACTTCCTCCATGAGTGAGGCCGGGAGGACGAACGAGTCACCCACCAGCGCCGCCGTCGGTCACGGGGGGGCGCCGCGGTCAGACACGAAGCCGCCGGTGACCTTGATGGACCTCGCCCTCACGTTCCTCAAGATCGCCATGGTCAGTCTGGGCGGAGGCATGTCGGCCTGGGCGCTGCGGGTCCTCGTCGAGGAACGCCGCTGGCTCACGGAGGAGGAGTTCCTGGGGGCGCTGACCCTCTGTCGGATCCTACCCGGCGCCAACCAGGTCAACCTGGCCGTGCACGTGGGTACTCGCTATCGCGGCGTGGCCGGCGCCACGGCCGCCCTGGCCGGCCTCACCCTGGTGCCGCTCCTGATCGTGCTCGTACTGGGCGGGCTCTACTTCCGGCATCATCAGGTTCCCGCCCTCAAGGACTCGATGAGCGGTCTGGTAGCCGCCGCGGCCGGCATGACCCTCGCGGTGGCGGTGAAGCTCGCCGGCCAGTACCGACGCGATCCGGTTGCCCTCGCGCTGGCGGTGGCGGCCTTCATCGGCATGGGCGTGTTGCGCTGGCCACTTCTCGTGGTCCTGGGTGTGCTCGCCCCCATCGGACTGGTCTGGTACTGGCCACGCGGCGCGCCGGAGCGGAAGGGACAGGGCGGCGCGTGAACCTGCTGACACTGTTCGCGCTGATCTGGGTGCTGGGGTCGCTGTCGCTGGTGGCGGTGGGCGGTGGCAACACGGTGTTGCCGGAGCTTCACGTGCAGAGCGTCTGGAACTACAAGTGGCTGACCGACGGCGAATTCGCCGACATCTTCGCCATCGCGCAGGCGGCGCCGGGCCCCAGCACGGCCCTCATGGCCGCCCTGATCGGCATGAAGGCGGCGGGGTGGACCGGCGCGATAGTGGCCGCGCTGGCCATGCTGCTGCCGGCGGCGGCCTTGACCTGTGCGGCGAGCTTTGCCTGGGAGCGCTTCCGGACGGCTCCGTGGCGGGTGGCCGTGGAAAAGGGATTGGCTCCCATCGCCATGGGATTCCTGCTGGCCACCACCGTCATCATCGTGCGGGCGGCCGACCATAGCTGGCCGGCCTTCATCGTGACCGGGATCGCCACCGTGCTGTTGACGGCCACCCGCATCAACCCGCTCATCGTCATGGCTGTCGCCGGGCTGCTCGGCTTCCTCGGTCTCGTGTACTGAGGCGCGTCTGCCGGCTCGCTCCTGAACGGCGAGAGGGCCAGTGGCGCCGCTCAGGGTGGGGCGGGGTTGGGGTCGGGGAGGTGCGGGCAGGCCTTCACGTAACTCATGTCGGTGCCGGCGTAGCGCCGCCATTCCGTCGCGGTCAAGTTGCGATTGACCAGCTCGCAGGCGCGCGCTAACCAGCTCTCGAGGTCGATGTGCCAGACAAAGGGAGAGCCGGCGCGCGAAGCCAGCCACTTGCCGTCGGGACTGAACACGCCGCCCGCCACGAACTGCTTGCCATCCGGACTGAAGCCGGCGCGCCCGCCCTCTTGCATGGCCATCGCACCGCCGCCGCCGATGACCTCCCCAAGGGGCTGGCGAGTTGCCGCATCGAAGAGCCGGAGGCCATCGACGCTCAAGCGGGCGAGGAGCCTGCCGTCGGGGCTCAGGCGAACGGTGATGCCGGCGGTAGCCGGCCCGCGTACGGGCTCCTCGACGCGCCGGCGGCTCGCCACGTCCCACGTCACGAGGCTCGTCTTGGTGAAGGAAAGGACCTGCCGGCCGTCGGTGCTGAAAGCAGCCTGCCCGAAGGGATCTCCGTGGCTGAACTCGCCGTCGATCTTTCGATGCTGAACGTCATAGAGCAGGATCTTGCCGAGGCCGCTCGCCATGAGAAGGCGGCCGTCGGGACTGAACGCGAGCGTATTCGGATCGGAGCTCTTCCCGAACGGTCGATCGATCACTTGACGTTGCGCCATCTCCCACAGCGTCACCCGGCTCGGCCCCGTCCCCATGGCGGCGCTGGCGAGCCCGGCGGCGCTACGATCGGGCCCGGCGCTGGCGAGCAGACGGCCGTCGGGGCTGAACACGAGGTGCTCGACCGCGTGGCCGCCGGGCGGTAGCGGCTCGCCGACCGGCTGACGAGTCTCGATGTCCCAGAACGCGATGGATCCCTCGCGGCCTCCGGTGGCCAGCGTCCGGCCCTTCGGGCTGAAGGCCAGCGCGGTGATCTCCTCGTGTCCGGTCCCGATCGCTTCGCCGGCGCGCCGGCGTTGGGCCGCATCCCAGAGCACGAGGGTGACCGGTCCTGTCTTGAGCGCGTCCGCCGACATGAGCAGCGCGCCAAGCATCCCGCCGGGTTGGCGCGTCACCTCGAGATCGAACACTTCTCCGAGCGAACGGCGGCGGGAGTAATCCCAGAGCACGATGACGCCACTGTCCATGCTCTGCGCAAAGACGTTACCGTCGGGACCGATGGCAAAGGCGGACTGCATGCTCGCCGCCGGGCCCACGGCGCTCTCGTCCAGCGAGCGGTTGAGGTCTCGGGTCCGCGCCGGATCGAAGACAACGGGGCTGCCGAGCGGGGTCTTCATCACGAAGGTCTTACCATTGGCGCTCGTGCGCAGCACGCGGGGCTCGAGGAGCTCAGGATTCCGCCACAGCTCACGGCGCGGCTGCTGCGTCGTCGGATCGTACAGGCTCAGGCCCTTGCGGGTGCCGAGCAGCCAATGCTGGCCGTCGGGATGAAAGGCGAACGCGGTGACGCGGTCACCGGCAATCGAGAGCGGGGCCGGCAAGAGTTGGCCCGATTCGACGTTCCACACAGTGACCCCATGCTCACGGGTGACCACGGCCGCCGACGTACCATCGGGACCGAACGCCACCTCCTCCACCGCGCCGGCAAACTGCGGCAGGCGGGCGGGAGCGCGTCTCCTGCGGGCGACGTCCCACAACACGACGTCCCGGTCACCGGACGAGCTGAGAATGTACCGTCCGTCCGGGCTGAAGGCGAGACTGGTGGCACCGAACGTGGCTTTTAGCGGTTCTCCCGTGGGCTCTCGGCTCGCCACGTCCCAGAGCAGGATTGCCCCGTCCAGGTACGCGACGGCGAGGCTCTTGCCGTCGGGGTGGAAGGCGATCGCTTTCGCCCTTCGGTTCTGGGCGGGCTTGAGCTTTCCCACGAGTTGTAGAGCATCGATGCGCCACAGGGAGACGCCCGGATCGTCGCTGGCGGACACGCCGGGGCCGGCCGCGCTGGCCAGGAGGCGGCCATCCGGGCTGAATGCCAGCGCTTGTTCGGGTGGCTCGCTGGCGAGAACGCCCCGGATCGTCGGCGTCCGTGTTAACAGCCGCTGGAGGGCCGCCCGCGCTTGGGGAGTCTCGCTCAGCCGATGGGCGGTGACGGCCAGGAGAAACGCCACGTCCAGCCGGGTGTCGTTCGCCACCGCCTCCGCGGCGAGCTGGCGCGAGAGGGCGACGCGCGTCTGCGCGACGGCGACGTTGCGCTGCTTCACGGCGACGACGGCGGCCGTCGTCGACGCCAGTGCCAGCACGAATAGGCCAGCTACGGCCGCTGCCCGTAGCCGCCGCGTCTTCCGGAACTGTCGAACATCCTCGCCGTCGAGCTGATCCTTGTCCTTGCCATGCAGTGGCGCCGCAATGTCCAGGATGGCCTGGCGAAAGCGCGCATTCTGCAGGTCGAGCTGCTCCTGGTGGCGCGCCCACGTGAGGTCGACGTAGAGCGGCTCGCCCTGGAACTTGCCCCGCACCAGATCGGGTAGGGCCGTGGTGAGGGTCCAGTCGAAGTCACGCGTGCGCTCGTCCCAGGCGATGGCCCCCTCCGTCAGGAGGACGAACATCTTGTCGGCGGCGCGATTGGTGCACCACCATTCGATCTCGCGCTGTACCCACTTCGATGCCGCCGCCTGCGGAGAGGCCAGGAGCAGGAAATGGCTGGATTCCCCCAGCGCGGCCACGATGGCGGGCCACAGCTCTGGGGTGGCGGCGAGGCTGGTCGTGTCGCGAAAGATGCGGAGGGCACGCATGCGATTCCAGGGGCGTGCGAAGCGATGCAGCGCGCGCTGCAGGGCCGGCGCCAACTTGCCGTCGGCGGCGTGACTGTAGGAGAGGAAGGCGTCGTAGCGCATCACCCGACCCCCGGTCGTAGGCTCCGAGACAACCCGGAACCATAGCAGAATACCTCGACGGGCTGCTAGACTGGCCGCGCACTGGCGGGAACCGTCGCGGGTCCGGGAGCAATCGCGACCGCTTGACCGCAGGGCGCGAGCGGAGCAGGATGGCGTCGGCATGAGAAGCTACCATGCGCCTGGGAGGGGAGAAGAACCTTGAGCAAAGTCGACCTTGCCATCGGGATCGGCGGCGCGGCGGGCCAGGGCATCGCCACACCTGGGGATATCCTGGCGCGGATCTTCGTCCGCCGCGGCCTCCATGTGAGCGCCTACAACGCCTACCAGTCCATCATTCGGGGCGGCCACATTTTCCTGACCCTGCGCACGAGCGACCAGCCGGTGCTGAGCCACGGCGACAAGATCGACGTGCTCATGCCGCTCAATCAAGACACGATGGATCGGCACCTCAGGCTGATGGGGCCAGGGTCCGTCGTGCTGTTCAACAGCGACACGATCAAGCCTGGCGCCGTGGCCGAGGGCGCCCAGCTTTGCCCGTTCTCCGTCAAGGCTCTGGCGCCCACCATCAGGGGCGATCTCGTACAGAACACCATCGCCCTGGCTGCCGTCCTGCGCCTGATCGGGGTAGAGTTCGCGATCCTCGAGGAGATCCTGACCCTGCAGTTCAAGCGCAAAGGCGCATCGGCCGTGGCCGAGAACGTGGGGGTGGCGCGGGCGGGCTACGAGTATGCGGGCGCCCAGTTCCGGGCGCTGCCTTTCTCGCTTCCCGACACGGGCAAGCCGCGGGCCTTCTTCGAAGGCAACCAGGCGCTGGCCATGGGGGGCGCCGCGGCTGGCGTGCGCTTTTACTGCGCGTACCCCATGAGCCCGTCGTCGGGCGTGCTGCACTGGATGGCGCGCCACGCGCGGCGGCTCGGCATCATGGTCCGCCAGGTCGAGGACGAGATCGGCGTGATCAACATGGCCATCGGGGCCGCCCACGCGGGGTGCCGCGCCATGTGCGCGACCTCCGGCGGCGGTTTCGCCCTGATGACGGAGGCGCTCGGCTCGGCGGCCATGATGGAGATTCCCGTCGTCTGCATCAACGTGCAGCGGGCGGGACCCGCCACCGGTGTGCCCACCAAGACCGAGCAGGGTGATCTGTGGCAGGTGCTGGGGGCGGGCCAGGGCGACTACCCGCGCATCATCGTGGCCCCCACCACCATTGCCGACTGCTTCAAGATCGTCCCCCGGCTCTTCAACCTGGTCGATCGCTTCCAGTGTCCGGGGATCATTCTCTCCGATCTGCTGCTGTCCGAGGGCCGGTCCAGCATCGATCCCGCCGAGCTCGACTTCAACGTGCCCATCGAGCGGGGTGAGATCATTGGCCTCAACGGCGACGGCCCGCCCGCGAACGGCGGCTTCCAGCGCTACCGCATCACCCAGAGCGGCATCTCGCCGCGGGCGCTGCCGGGCACACCGGGCTACGCGCACGTGGTGGCCACCGACGAGCACGACGAGGACGGCGTGTTGATCAGCGACGAGTTTACCGATCCCCTCAAGCGGCAAGCCATCCATGAGAAACGGATGCGCAAGATGGACGGGGTCTTGCCCCTCCTGGATCCGCCCCAGCTCTTCGGGAAGACCGACGCCGCCGTCACCCTGGTGGGCTGGGGGTCGACGGAAGGCGTCATTCGCGAGGCGATGCAGCAGCTGGCGGAAGCCGGCATCGTCGCCAACAATCTCCAGATCCGATGGCTGGTCCCGCTGCACGTCGACGCTATCACCGGCTTGCTCGCGGGCAGCCGAAAAGTCGTCATCGTCGAGAACAACTACAGCGGGCAGTTCGCCCGCTATTTGCGGGCGGAGACGGGTGTGACCGCCGACGGCCACATCCGGAAGTACGATGGCGAGCCGTTCATGCCGCACCACATCGTGGAAGGGGTCACCGCCATCCTGGCCGGCACCACGCGACAATACGTGCCCGTGCACGAGATTCGGGTTTGAGGGAGAGCGCCATGGACACCATCGTGGAAAGCACCGCCGCCCCGCGCCAGCCGAAGCTCAAGCGCGAGCGGCCCAAGCTCACCATCAAGGAGTACAAGGGCAAGGTCGACCCCGACTGGTGCCCTGGCTGCGGCGACTTCGGGGTGCTGGCCGCCCTGAAGCAAGCCCTCGGGGAGCTCGGGCTCGCGCCCCATGAGGTCCTGACCGTCAGCGGCATCGGGTGCTCGTCGAACCTCCCCGGCTATCTCAGCACGTATGGCATGCACACCCTGCACGGCCGGGCGCTGGCTGTGGCCACCGGCGCCCAGCTGGCCAATCACGAGCTGAAAGTCGTGGTCACCGGCGGTGACGGCGACGGCTACGGCATCGGGGGCAACCACTTCGTGCACTCCATGCGCCGCAACGTCGACCTGACCTACGTGGTCATGAACAACCAGGTCTACGGGCTCACCACCGGTCAGCTTTCCCCCACCAGCATCAAGGGCATGACCACCAAGAGCACGCCCTTCGGCAGTGTGGAGAACCCCATCAATCCCATCCCGCTCGCCCTGGCCGCCGGGGCCACCTACGTGGCTCGGGGATTCACCGGCCAGCAGAAGCACCTGGTCGAGCTGATCAAGGGCGGGATCGAGCACAAGGGCTTCGCGCTCATCGACACCTTCAGCCCCTGCGTGACCTACAACCACGACAACAGCCACGAGTTCTTCAAGCAGCGGGCCCGCAAGCTGGACGAGATGGGCCATGACCCGACCGACTTTCACGCCGCAATGGAGAAGGGCTTCCTGTGGGGCGACGTCATCCCCATCGGCCTCTTCTGGAAGCGCGAGGATCTGCCGTCCCTCGATCAGCTGGAACCGGTCCTGAGCACGGGCGGCCCGCTGGCGCACCGCCCCCTCGGCGTCGCCCCCGAGGTGGCGCGCGCCCTCGTCAACGAGCTGATGTAGCCGATCACCGGGTGCCCCGGGGACCATGGCGGGGGCGTGGGCGTCGCTCGCCGGCTCGGATACCGGCGGGCGACGTTGTCGCTCAGTCTGGGTCGGGGAGCCGAGTCAGGCGATGCCCAGGAGCTTCATGGCCGTGCCGCCCAGCATGGCGATCTTGTCGGCGTCGCTCAGCCCGGGCGTGCCCAGGATGTGGTCCACCGAGGTCGAGGTCCATGGGAACGGGTAGTCCGTTCCCATGATGATCTGGTTCGGCCCCGTTTCCACGACCAGGTGGCGCAAAGCTTCGGGCGTGAACACGATCGAGTCGAAGTAGAGCTGGCGCAGATACTCGGTCGGCCGTTTCTTGAGCGTCCCCGTCATGCGCTGAGGGAAGGTCGTCTGCACCGCGTCGGAGCGCGCGGCATACGACGGCAGATAGCCGCCGCCGTGCGCTGCGCAGACCTTGAGGCCGGGGAAGCGATCGAGGGTGCCTTCGAAGATGAGGTGAGAGAGGGCGATCGTCGTCTCCAGCGGGTTGCCGATGGTGTTGGTGAGCAGCCCGTTGCCCTTCAGCCGCCCCGTTCGCTCCAGCTCGGCCGTGCCCTGCGGGTGGATGAACACGAGCACGCCGAGGGCCTCGACCTTGGCCCAGAACGGGTGAAACGTGGGATCGCTCAGCTCGGTCCCCTCGACGCTGCCGCCGAGGCTGACCCCGCGCAGGCCGTAGCGCTTGACACCCTGCTCGACCTGCTCGACGGCGAGGTCCGGATGCTGGAGAGCCACCGTCGCGAAGGCCACGAAGCGGTCGGGTTGAGCCGCGCAGATCTCCGCCAGCGTCTCGTTCTGGATCTGGATAAGCTTCTGGGCGACGTCGCGGTCGGCCGTATACCAGTAGGGGTTGATGCTGAGCGCCTCCACATCGATGCCCTGCTCGTCCATGGCACGGATCCGCGTTTCGGTATTGCTCATGAGGAGCGCCTCGGCCTCGAGCGCCCGTCCCACCAGGGCCATCGCCGCCGGCACGGCACAGTGCGCGTGCACGTCGACCGTCTTCACGCGCTTACCGTTGACCACCACCTCTCGCCGCCGCCCGCCCGGCGCGCCGGCGCCACCGCCACCGCACGAGACGAACGCCGCCTCGGCCACGGCTAGGCCTCCTGCCGATCTGGAAAAACCCTATGCGTCGTCACGGGCACGTCCTCCTCTTTCGCTGAGGTGATTGCATCTCATCTCCTCGGCCCACCTAGCCGCGGGACGGCAAGGCGGCCACGAAGGTGCCGCTGATCAAGGTCTCGCCCTTCTGGTTGACCGCTTCCAGCTCGCCCTCGACGAGCTTCTCGCCGCCCTGCTGGAGCTTGCGGGTAAGTCGGCCCCGGCAGACGACGTCGTCGCCCGGCCAGACACGGGTGGCGAACCGAACTTTGTAGCGGCGTACGTTGGGCCGGCCCGCGAAGGCGGTGACCACGCGGCTCAGGATGCCCGCGTTGAGCATCCCCATGGCGAAGACGGTCGGATTCCCCGACGCCTCCGCGAACGTCTGGTCGTGGTGGATCGGATTGAAATCCCCGGACGCGCCCGCGTACTTCACGAAATCGGTGCGCGTGAGCTTCTCCACCCGCACCTCCGGCAATGCATCGCCTTCCTTCACGTCCTCCCAGTAGTGCGTGGCGGCAGCCATGGCTTCCCCCTAGCTCTCTCAGTCCTTGACGACCTGGCCGGTTTCGATGGTGATGTGGCGCGCGCGGGCCACCAGCGTGCCCCGCTGGTTGCGGTACTCCGTCTCGGTGACGGCGAAGTTCATGCTGCCCCCGCGCTTGCCGGGCTTCTCGTAGACGTCCACCAGCGTGCTCACCGCGGTGAGGACATCCCCGGCGTGGATCGGCGCCAGGAACTCGTACTCCTGCTCGCCGTGCAGCACCCGCTTGAGATCAAAGGGCACCCGGGGCCGCCCGCGGCCGTCGTCCCAGTGACTGGCGGTCTGCAAGAAGGTGAGCGGCGGCATGATCCCGCCCGCCTCGCGGGTGGCGTATGCCTCGTCGAAGTACAGCGGATCATCGTCCTTGATGGCGCGGGCGAACTCACGGATCTTCCCGCGCTCCACGTGCATGGTCACGGGCTCGCCCTTCCTGCCGATGAAGCTCCTGTCGACCGGCATGCGGTTCTCCCCCTCCGTGGACCGGATCTCGGACGGCTCGATCATACCCAATGACGGCCGCTTCGTGCCCGGAGACGGAGCCTGGGGGCCCTGCCCCCGGCCCGCCTCACACTTGTCCGGATCGGCGGCTAGGGCAGCAGATCGGCGACGCGGAGGGTGGTCCCTGGCGCAGCCAGTGGCGTCACGGTGGTGCTTCATCGCGCGCATGCCGCGGCTGACCGGAGTCACGGCCATCGTGCGCTCCCTCGTTCTCCGCGAGGTTGACACCTGAGGCGTAGCGGCGCGGGCGGACGGCCCCGGAGCGCCGCCGCTCGTCAGGACCAGAGACGCTTGGTCGCCAGCGCCGCTCCGCGCGCGAGCGTGTCGAGCTTGGCCCACGCGATCTGCGGATGCACACGACCGCCGAGGCCGCAGTCGGTCGAGGCGATGACGTTCTCGCGTCCGACCAGGTCGGCGAAACGGACGATGCGATCGGCCACCAGCTCGGGGTGCTCGACCACGTTGGTGGCGTGGCTGACCACCCCGGGCAGCAGGATCTTCCCCGGGGGCAGCTTGACGTCCTGCCAGACCCTCCACTCGTGCTCGTGCCTGACGTTGCCCGCTTCGAAGGAATAGGCGTGGCAGTTCACGGCCAGCATGACGTCCACGATGTCGCGCATGGGAATGTCGGTGACGTGGGGACCGTGCCAGCTACCCCAGCACAGGTGGAAGCGAATGCGATCGGCGGGCAGCGCGCGCAGGGCATAGTTGAGGGCTTCCACCCGGATCATGGAGAACTTCCGGTAATCCTCCACGGACGGCGCCGGGTTGATCATGTCCCAGTTCTCGGCGATGGCCGGATCGTCGAGCTGCAGAACGAGGCCAGCCTCGACGATGGCGAGGTACTCCTCGCGCATGGCGTCGGCGCAGGCCCAGATGAACTCCTCTTCCGTCTTGTAGTAGGTGTTGCCGACGCGGGAGGCGCTGCCCGGCGCGATCGAGGTCATGAAGCCCTCGTCGATTCCCGCCGCCGCCAGACCGGCCTTGAAGTGGGCGATGTCCCTCTGGATGGCCTCGTGGCCGATGTACCGAAGAGGGCCGGTGCAGGTGGGCCGGACGGTGCGCAGGGGTCCGGTCGACACGCCGGAATTGGGATCGGCATAGGCTGTCGCGAAGAGCTCGCGGTCGCGCCGGCCGGCGAAGCTGGTCAAGCTCACTTTGCCCGGCACCGGCGGCGGCGGAGGAACATCGAGGAGGGCAGGGCCCTGCAACTCGAGACCGCCCAACCGCTGGAATGAGTAGCTCCACCAAGCGCCGTAGTTGATGGCGTGCCCCATCGACTTGCCATACTCGCCGTCACCCGCGATGTCGACGCCGGCCTCCTTCTGGCGACGGACGACGTCGGCGACGGCGGCCCCGAGCCGCGCGCGAAAGGCCGTCTCGTCGACGGTCTCGCCGGCCTGCCGGGCCCGGTTCAGCTCGATCAGATCGTCGGGACGCGGGAGACTTCCGGCGTGGGTCGTCAGGATGCGCGCGCTACTGCGCTTCATCGAATCCTCCTCGGCGCGATACTCTGCGGGGCCCGGGCCGCAGACTTTTCGCTGGCCCGAGGATAGCTCTTAGACTCCCTCTAGGTCGAGCCACAGTCGGAGCGCCCGGCTGACCCGCTCACGCAGGGCCGGATCCCCGAGCGTACCGAGGGTGGGGGAGAGCCGCCGCGCCGAGATGGTTCGGACCTGATGTGCGAGCCGGCTTGGATCGTGCATTATGTAAGGCATGCTTTGCTGTACAATTCTGTGCATATATCGGAGAGGCGGAGCCATGCGCACCACGTTCAATCTCGACGACGGCTTGTTCGATGAGGCCCGGCGCCTCACGGGGATGATGCGACGAACCGCGCTCATCCACGAGGGCCTGCGGGCTCTAATCCAGCGCGAGAGCGCCCGGCGGCTCGCCCGCCTGGGAGGCTCTGAACCGCCACTTCGGGTGCCGCCGCGCAGGCGGGCCCGACGCACGAGAAGCAAGTGATTCTGGTTGATACCTCGGTGTGGGTGGAGCATCTGCGTTGGGGAAATACCGCCCTGGAACGCGAACTGGAGGCCGGACGCGTTCTCGCGCACCCTTTCGTGATCGGCGAACTGGCCGGCGGAACACTGCGGAACCGTCGCGAGGTGCTCGATCTGCTCGGCCGACTGCCAGGGGTACCGCTGGCCACGCCCGCGGAGGCGCTCGACTTCCTCGAGCGTCGGGCGCTGATGGGGCGGGGGATCGGGTTTGTCGACGTGCACCTGCTGGCCTCGGCCGCCCTCGCCGCCCCGGCTCGCCTGTGGACGCGCGACAGACGCCTCGCGGCGGTGGCTAACGACTTGGATCTGGGCTGGCCGTAAGAAACTGCCCGTCGACGCGGTCGACAGTGGTGCCGGGCTTGGGTGGGGTCAAAGGAATGGCGACGATGCGCATCGCGGATCGCCTGGCCATCCAGGAGATGATCGCTCAGTACGGGTATGCGTACGACAGCCAGGACGCCGAGGCCTTTGCCGCGCTGTTCGTGGAGGACGGCGTGTTCGAGATCTTCGTCCCCGGCCGGGTACGTCCGACCGTCAGACTGCAGTCGCGCGAGGAGATTCGTGGGTGGGCGGCCCGACGACTGCAAGCGCGCGAGGGACGCTTCACCAGTCGTCACTTCCAATCCGGTGTTGTCTTCGATGAACTGACATCGACGTCGGCTCGGACACGAACAATGGTGCTCGTGACCCACCAGATCGGGACGGAGGCAGCGCCGTGGCCGACGGTGTCCGGCGTGTATCACGACGAGTGGCGCAAGACACGTTGGGGATGGCGGCTCGCCCGGCGGGCCGCGCATGTTGACCGGGATCCCGATCGCTCCTCCCCGGCACGGCGGAGTACCATAAGCCGTGCGCCTAGGGGCGACCGGCGACCACGACCGAGACGTCGTGGCTGACGCCGAACGTGGGACGGACTGAGGAGCGCGTCTTCCGTGGACATTCTCGACAGGGTATGTGCCGCCTATGCCTGGCAGCGAGCGCTCGGTCATGCGACCGAGCAGAAACCCTGGTGCCGTCTCGTCTGGGACCGCGCGCATCCCGACGTGTGGGATGTCAATCACGTCAGCGAGGTGCGGGCGCCGACGCCGGCCGATGTCGATCAGGTGCTGAGGTGGGCGGACGAGGCGCTCGGCCACTGCCGCCACCGGCTCGTCGTCGTCGATCCCCTCACTCCGGCCCACGTCGCCGCGCGGCTGGCCCTCGACGAATACCGCGAGCTCACGCCCACCATTCAGCTCGTGCTGGACGGTCCCTTGCGGAGCGTGCTGCGTCCCCTCGACCTCCGCCCAGTCGCCACGGAGGAGGACTGGGAGACGCTGGAAGCGCTCGTCCGGCACGACCATACCGAAGCGGGGCGAGCGCAGACGCATGCCATGCCGCCCGAGGTCACACGCGGGATCGTCGCCAGCTACCGCAAGAAGGCGCCGTCCTACCAGTTCTTCCTGGCGCGCGTCGACGGCGTGGATTGTGCCTATGGCGCCGGTGTCCTCATCCCCAATGGAATGGGCATGGTCGAGGATCTGTTTACCCTTCCCGCGTTCCGGAAGCGCGGAATCGCGACGACCCTGATCGCGCGAGCGATCGCCCACGCGCGCCAGCAGGGAGCCGATCAGATTCTCATTGGCGCCCTTGCCACCGCCGAGCCCAAGCGTCTCTACGCCCGGCTCGGCTTCGAGCCCGTGTGCGTGACCCGCCAGTACATCAAGCATCTCGGAGTGTCCTCATGACGCCGATCGTCGAGGATCTTCTCATCGGATTCGAGAGCGAACGAAGGAGCGGCGATGAGCATCGAGGATAGGCTTGCCCGCGAGCCCGCGGTGGAGCGGATCCAGGGGTACTGTGCGCTCTGCATCTCGCGGTGTGGCTCGGTGGCCGTCCGCGAGAATGGCCGGTTCGTCGCCCTGGAGCCCGACCCATCGCACCCAACCGGCCAGGCGTTGTGCGCCAAGGGACGGGCAGCGCCGGAACTCGTCTACCACGCCGATCGCCTGCGGCACCCGCTGAAGCGCACGCGACCGAAAGGCGATCCCGATCCCGGCTGGCAGCGGATAAGCTGGGACGAGGCGCTCGATGTGGCCGCCAGCAACCTGCGACGGCTGGCCGAGCAGAACGGGCCGCACAGTGTGGTGTTCAGCATCGTGTCGGCGTCGACCTCCGCCATCGCCGACTCGGTCCCGTGGATCCAGCGCTTGATGCGAGCCTTCGGCAGCCCGAACCTCTGTGGTTCGATGGAGCTGTGCGGCTGGGGCCGAAGCCTTGCTCCGCGCTACGTCTTCGGTACCGGCATGGGTGCCCCGGGGACCCCCATGCCGGATCTCGAGAACGCCGGGTGCATCCTCCTCTGGGGCTACAACCCGAGCCTCGCCCGTCTCAGCCACGCGACTGGCGTGGTGGCGGCGCTCAAGCGGGGCGCCCGACTCATCGTGGTCGATCCTCGCCGGGTGGGCCTCGCCGCCAAGGCCGACGTCTGGCTTCGGGTGCGTCCAGGCACCGACGCGGCCCTCGCGCTTGGGATCGCCAATGTCATGATCGAGCGGGGCTGGTACGATCGCGCCTTCGTCCGCGACTGGACGAACGGTCCGCTCTTGGTCCGATCGGACGATGGACGACTGCTGAGAGAGCGCGACCTTTCCGAAGGAGGGGACGCGCGGCGGTACGTGGCGTGGGACGAAGAGGCAGCCCGGCCGGTCGTGTACGATCCCGGCACTGGCCGCTACGAGCGCGACGGTGCCGAGCCGGCTCTCTCGGGCGACCACACGGTCAGCACCCGTCACGGTGCCGTCCGTTGCCGGCCGGTCTTTGCCCTCTGCGCCGAGGTCTGCCGCCGTTACTCGCAGGAGGCAGTCGAGGGGATCTCCGGCATCGAGCGCGCTCACGTCGAGGGTGCCGCCAGGCTGCTCTGGGAATCACGACCCGTCGCCTACTACGCCTGGAGCGGCCTCGAGCAGCAGAGCAACGCGACCTCGATCGCGCGGGCCCTTGCGCTGCTGTATACGCTGACCGGGAGCTACGACGCGAGGGGCGGCAACGTGCTCTTCCCTGCGGTGCCGGCCGCCAACGTGGCCGGCGAGGAGTTACTGTCGGGGGAGCAGCTCGCGCGCGCGCTGGGCCGGCCGGAACGACCGCTCGGGCCGTCCCGCTGGGGCTGGGTCACGTCGGACGAGGTATACACCGGCATTCTCGAGCAGCGGCCCTATGCCGTGCGCGGACTGGTCGGATTCGGGGCCAACCTGCTCGTCGCCCATGCCGATGTGGCGCGGGGACGGAAGGCCCTGGCCGCCCTCGATTTCTACGTCCACGCGGACCTGTTCATGAACCCGACGGCCGAGCTGGCGGACGTCGTGCTCCCGGTGGCGAGTCCCTTCGAGCGCGAGGGCCTCAAGATCGGCTTCGACGTCAGCCCCGCCGCGCAGTCGCTGGTGCAGCTCCGGCCGCGCGTGGTCCCGCCCCAGGGCGAGGCCCGCTCCGACACGGACATCGTGTTCGCTCTGGCCACCCGTCTGGGGCTGGGCGCGCACTTCTGGGACGGTGACATCGAGGCCGCCTACCGATACCAGCTGGGCCCATCCGGAGTGGCGCTGGATGATCTCCGTAGGAATCCGGGCGGCGTCCGGGTGCCGCTCCAGACACGCTACCGCAAGTTTGCCGAGTTGCGAGACGGCGTCTCCGCCGGATTCGCCACCCCGACGCGGAAGATCGAGCTCTATTCCGAGACGTTCCTGCAGCACGGCTACCCGCCTCTCGCCGAGCACGAAGAGCCGTTGATGAGCCCGCGCTCACGTCCGGAGCTGGCCCAGCGCTATCCACTGATTCTCACCTGCGCCAAGCACACGCAGTTCTGCGAGAGCCAGCATCGCGCCCTGCCCAGCTTGCGGCGGCGTGCTCCTGATCCCGAGCTCGAAATGCACCCGGCCGCCGCCGCCGCCCGCGCCATCCGCGCCGGGGACTGGGTGATCATCGAAACACCAGACGGCAGCGTCCGGGCGCGCGCGCGGCTGAACGAGTCCCTGGCGCCGGATGTCGTCTGCGGCCAGCACGGCTGGTGGCAGGCGTGTCCCCAGATTGGCGCGCCCGGCTACGATCCGTTCAGTGCTCAGGGCGCCAACCTCAACCTCGTTATTGGCAACGCCGCGATTGACCCAGTCAGCGGCTCGGTGCCCCATCGCGCCTACCTCTGCCAGATCAGGCGCGCCGAATGAGCGGGAACCGGGTCGCGTCTGGAAGAACGGTCTTGGGGTCGAGAGTGACCCGCACCAGCCCGGGTGGTCGAGTAAGAGCGGCCTCCGGCCGAGGTCCGGCCACGTCCCTCGATCCGGCTACATCCCGCGCTCTAGGCGCGGATCCAGCGCGTCGCGCAGCCAGTCGCCCACCAGGTTGATGCCGAGCACCAGGAACAGGATGGCGAGGCCCGGGAAGAGGGCAAGCCACCAGCCGGTGGTGAGGTAGTTGCGGCCTTCGTCGAGCATGGCGCCCCAGCTGGGGGCGGGCGGGGGGATGCCGAGGCCGAGGAAGCTCAATGACGCCTCGGCGATGACGACGCGCGCGACAGAGAACGTCGCCACCACGGTCACGGGGGGCAGCACGTTGGGCACGATGTGGCGCCAGATGACGTGGCGATCGGGGGCGCCCATGGCCCGGGCCGCCTCCACGAAGTCGCGCGCGGCGAGCGAGAGGGTCTCGCCGCGAACGATGCGGGCGTAAGTGATCCAGCCGGTGACGCCGAGCACGAGCACCACGGTCAGCAGGCTGGCGCCCGCCACCGCCAGCAGCGCGATGGCGAGCACGAGGACGGGGAACGCGAGCTGCACATCCCCGATGCGCATGAGCACGTCGTCGAGCCAGCCGCGGTAGTAGCCGGCGAGCAGCCCCAGGACGACGCCGACCAGGCCGGCGATGACCACGGCCGACACGCCCACGACGAGCGAGACGCGCGCGCCGTAGAGCAGGCGACTCGTGACGTCTCGGCCGAGAGTATCTGTTCCCAGGGGATGGCGGGCTGTCCCCCCGGCTACCCACATGGGCGGGGTGAGCCGTTCGAGGAGCTGATTCTTGATCGGGTCGGCGGGCGACAGGATGGGGGCAAAGACGGCGGTGAGGACGGTCGCCGTGATCACGAGCAAACCGATGACGGCAGCGGCGTCGCTTCTGAGCCGCATCAGCCAGGTCACCTGGAGCGCACCCGGGTGAACGGTGGACGTGGCCGGCTCGCGCGCGTCACCGCAGGCGCACTCGCGGGTCGACCACCGTGTAGAGCACATCGACCAGCAGATTGATGACCACGAAGATGACGGCAAAGACGAACACGCCCGCCTGGATCACTGGGAAGTCGCGTCCCGGCACCGCCTGCACGATGAGCCGGCCCATTCCCGGCCAGGAGAAGACGGTCTCGATGACGACGGTGCCGCTCAGCATGAAGCCGAGGGAGAGCCCGGCTACCGTGATGACGGGAATGGCAGCGTTGCGCAAGGCGTGGCGGTAGATCACACCGCGCTCGAGCACGCCCTTGGCGCGGGCGGTCCGGACGTAGTCCTGCTGGAGCACCTCGAGCATGCCAGACCGAATGAGCCGGACGTTCTGGGCCAGGGGGGCGGCGGCCAGGGTCACGGCGGGCAAGATCAGATGACGCAGGCTTCCAGAGCCGTACGCCGGCAATAGCCCTCCCAGCTCCACGGCAAAGAGCAGGATGAGCATGAGCCCGAGCCAGAAGCTCGGCATGGATTGCAGAAGGAGCGAGGCGATACGGCTCACGTGGTCTGCCGCCCGGTTGCGCCGGGTGGCCGAGATCACCCCGAGCGGAATGGCAAGCAGGGTGGACAGGAGCAGGGCGGCGGCCGATAGCTCCACGGTGGCCGGCCATAGGTGCTCGAGCACCATCGGCATGGCCGGGCGTTTTTCGCGGAGCGAGGTACCGAAGTCACCCCGGGGAATGGCAGCCAGAAAGTCCGCGTATTGCGCGAGCAGCGGGCGGTCGAGCCCCAGCATCCGCCGCATGTGGGCGATCTCCTCCTGGGTTGCCGTCTGGTCCACCAGGAAGGCGGCGGGGTCCCCGGTGGCGCGCACCAGGAAGAAGACGACCGTGACGACGCCCCAGATGACGAACACGGCGTGGAGCAGGCGCCGAAACAGGAAGGATCGCATGAAGGCGTCAACGCGCCTGGACGAGCGCTGCCCACGCTCTCGTTACACGGCGGCCACTCCCTCCACCTCGATCAAGAAGTCCGGATGGAACAGACTCTTGACCACGATCAGGGTACTGGCCGGCAGCTCGCCCTGAAAGATCTCGCCGCGCACGGCGGCGACAGTCGGGAAATCCTCGATCCGTGTGATGTATGTGGTGATCTTCATGAGACTACCGAAGTCTCCGCCTGCCGCTTGCAAGACCCCGCGCAGGTTTGCAAAAGTTTGCCGGGCCTGGGCACGCACGTCGCCCTTTCCCACGATGTTGCCACTCGAGTCCCAGGCCACCTGGCCGGAGACATAGAGCAGCCGCCCGCCCTCCAGGCGGGTTCCCATCTTGTAGTTGGCCACGGGCTTGGCCTCGGGTGTCGCGATGGTGCTGAATGGCATGGTCGTGTCTCCCTTACGCCACGGCGGCGATCACTTCGATTTCCACCAGGAACTCCGCCCGCGCCAGCCCTGGAATCTCGACCAGGGTCGAGGCCGGATAGTCGCCCTTATAGAAGTCGCGACGGACAGGGGCCCCCTGCTGGCGCCAGGCGTCGATGCTGAGCACCCAGGTCGTCTCCTTCACCGCCCCGGCCGGGGTGGCGCCGGCGGCCCGCAGCAGGTGACCGATGTTCTCGTAGACCTTCTCGGCCTGACGTCGCCAGTCGCCCACGCCGGCCACCGACCCGTCGGGATTGTTGGCGACCTGCCCGGCCAGATAGAGCAATCGCCCGCCGTTGACGATCACGCCCTGGTGGAAATCACCCGGGTGGCTTTCCGCGTTGAACTTTTCCAGCAACGGCTTTCCGGCGGGCGCCCCAGCCAGATCGACGACCAGCTCGACCTCGACGAGCATGGCGGGATCCGCTAAGCGACGCACGACCAGCCCCGTGGATGCCGGCCGGATGCTGCCGAAGAACTTGGCGCGCTCGGCCCGCCCGCTGGCGTTGTAAGCCTCGATGTCGGTCACGTAGACGAGTTGCTTCACGACCCCGTCGAACTTCGCGCCGGCGTGGGCGAGGACGGCGGCGAGCCGCTCGAAGGCGCGGTGGGTCTGGGGGGCCATTCCGCCCGCAACCAGTGCGCCGTCCGGATTTCGCCCGGTCAGGCCAGCGGTGAACAGGATACGCGCGGGATTGACGCTCACCCCGGGCATGAAGCCGCGCCCCTTTTCGACGGGACGTTCGGCGAGAATCTCTCGACGATCCATGGTGTCCTCCTCCCTGAGCTGGGCTGCGCTGGGTGACGCGTGTTAGGAGCAGCGATACGTCTCGCGAGGGAAATACTGCTCCAGCGACCCCAGCGCCGTCAACGGACACGAGAGCGCAGCGCCCACTCCCGACTATGGCCAGAGGCGACTCTCGCCCAGTGCCTCCAGCAAGGCAGCGATCGGCCAGACGTCGATGCCGTCACTCGTCTGCAGACGTCGTGGGCCTCGAAACACGAGGATACGCCGCACGAGCCCCTTCATCCCCTGAATGGCGCGGAGCCCGCGCAGCTCGTCTGGTCCCACGCGGTGGTTCGTGCCCTGCTGCTTCAGCTTGCGGGCGCTGGACCCGCACAGCACGAAGCGGAGCCGTCGCTCTTCGATGAAGCGGTGGACCTCGTTCAGGAGCTCCGGGAGCCGCTGGATCTCGTCCAGCACGACCGTGGTGCCGGGCGCCAGGGCGCGCAGCTCGTCCGCGAGTTGGCCAGGACGCGCCAGGTACGACTGGTAGAGAGCCTCGTCGAGGAGGTCGAACCGGTGGGCATTCGGGGAGCTCGTGCCGCACCCAGGTGCTCTTGCCCGTGCCGCGGGGCCCGAAGAGGAAGGTTGACCCCTTCCCGTCGGGGGGCTAGTCTCGGCGCGGTGTCGAGCGCGGGGGCCTGGCGGGAGAGCACGCGCTTGAAGTGCGTCGGCGCGCCAGGCTCTGAGAGGGGGATACCGGATGTCGTCAGGCCAGACTGACGTGGTCAAGCAGCAGGTGGCCGCCCACTGGAATCGGCGGGCGCCCGGCTTCGACGAGGATTTCGGGCACAGCATCCGCACGCCCGCCGAGCGCGCCGCCTGGGACCGTATCCTCGATCTTGTGCTCGCCGGCCGAGGGATGCTCGACGCGCTCGATGCCGGCTGCGGCACCGGCTTCCTCAGCTTCGAGCTGGCGGCCCGTGGGCATCACGTCACCGGCGTCGACTTCGCACCGGCGATGCTCGTCGAGGCGCGACGCAAGGCGGCGGAGCGCGGTGTTTCCGTCCGCTTCGAGGAGGCCGACGCCGAGCAGCTTCCGTTTGCGCCCGGCAGCTTCGACCTCGTCATCAGCCGGCATCTGCTGTGGACGCTCCCGCACCCGGAAGCGGCCATCGACGAATGGATCCGGGCCCTCCGGCCGGGAGGGCGGCTGGTCGTGGTGGACGGGCAATTCGACGCGACCGCCGCGCCTCCGTCGGCGGCGAATGCCCGCACGAGCCAGGAGTACGCGGCGGTCGGTGACCAGCTCCCCTTCCTCGGGGGTCGGCCACGGGAAGAGATCGAGGCGCTGCTGCAGACGCATGGCCTCGTGCACGTGGGCAGCGATCCACTGCCCGATCTGGTGGCGGCCCAAGAGCAGCGGATGGTCGAGGAGGGGCGGGAGCGGCATACGCGCCGGCGCTACGTGGTCTGGGGTGACGTCGCCCGGCCAGCCTGGCGTTAACCAGATTTCTGGTCATGCAAAGGGGCTCGAGGATGCGGGCCCCCGGTCACTTCCGGAGAGCAACCCCGCGGAAGTCCATATTCAGCTCGGGGATCGGCACGAAGCGCAGCACGCGCGCGCTGTGTGCGTAGACCTTGACCTCCTGATAGAGCGACACCACCGGCGCCCAGTTGCGCACCTGGCGCTGAAGATCGGCCAGCAGCTGCAAGCGCTTGCGCGGATCGACCTCCTTGCGGGTGGCCGTGTAAAGGGCCGCTAGCTCCGGCGGGTAGGGCGCCCAGTTGACCAGGGTGGTGGCCGCCCAGTCCCGCACGTAATCGTCGGCATCCAGGTTGTTGCTCGTGCGACACGCCGTGAACCCGCCGTTTGGCGGCAGGGTGCCCTTGGTGACTGTCTGTAGCAGGGTACCGAAATCCACCGCCTTGACGGTGACGGGCACGCCCACCTCCTTGAGCATCTCCACGACCGCTGGAGTCATCTCGTCGAAGGCCTGGCCGTAGTGCTTGGCCGGGAAGTAGAGCTGAAGGCTCAGCACCTCCCCCTTGGAGTCCGTCCACCCCGCGGGGATCTCCTTCCAGCCCGCCTCGGCCAGCATGGCCTTCACCTTCTTCGGGTCGTAGGTATACGGCTCCTGCGGCGCGTACCCGTAGGATACGGTGGCCACCGGCGAGGCGTTGGCGAGGGCGTAGCCGTTGAAGATCTTGCGGATGATCGCCTCACGGTTGATGGCGTGGTTCAGGGCGAGGCGCACGCGGGGGTCGCCGAAGAGCCCGTCCTTGCCGCCGGAGTCGTACTTGTCCTTGGGGCGCGCGTTCAGGTAGAGCCGGCAGTAGAGCTTCTGAACGCTCGAAACGACCTTGAGCTTCGGATCCTGGCCGAGCACGGTGGCGTCCAGCGGCGGCACCGCCTCGATCAGGCCCACCTGCCCCGCGCGCAGGGCGGCGATGCGGGCCGCCGCCTCGGGAATGACCTGAAAACGCATTCGCTTGTAGAGCGGTGGCGTGCCCCAGTAGGCGTCGTGGCGCTCGAACACCATGTGGGTCTTCCGCTTCCACTCGACCATCTTCCACGGGCCGGTGCCGACGGGCTTGTCGTTGAGGATCTCCACGCCCTGATTGATGGTGTAACCCTTCGGCACTATCGGTTCGCGGCCAACGAAGTCCCACAGAGTGGGCGACGGATCACTGGTGTGCACCCGCACGGTGTGGTCGTCGACTTTCTCCCAGCGCGCCACGAACGGATAGGTCTTGTCGAACTGGGTGCCGGCGGCCACGTCCTTGATGCCGTGCTTGTCGAGGTTGCGCCGGAACCACCGGTCGAGGTTGAAGAGGACGGTGTCGGCGTCGAAGGGCTCGCCGTTGTGGAAGGTGACCCCTTTGCGCAGGGCGAATTCCCAGGTCAGATCGCCGATCGGTTTCCAGCCGAGGGCGAGGCCAGGCACGGGTTTACCCTGCTGGTCGACATCGACGAGGCTCTCGAACACCTGGCGGATGTAGTTCGAGCGAACCGAACCCATGCCGATCCGCGGATCCATGTTGTTGGTGTCGTCAGCCAGGGCCACCACCAGCTCGGCGTCGGGATCGACGGCGGCGCCGGCCACCATGGGCGGCTGGGCCGGGGCCGCTCCCGGAAGGGCCAGGCTCATCAATAGCACGCACGCCAGACATGCGCCGACTCGTCGCATCAGGGGTCCTCCTCCGAACACGGTGTTTCACTAGACACCGGGCCTGGGCGAGGTGTCAACGCCGCGGCAGCTGTCTGGAATTGGAGACATTTTCTCGACGCGCCGGACGTGATAGCGTCGGTCCGAGAGCCACCGAATGCCTGAGCGAAGCCCAGGAGCCGTGACCCTCGACACCCTGCACGACGACCTCGGCAGTGGGTTCGCCGAGATGCGCGCCGGGTTTGTCGACCTCAGGACCGAGATCCGCGGGGGGTTCGGCGACCTGAAGGCCACGCTGGTCAGCGGGTTCCGCAGCCTTCCCACGCGCGAGACGAGCGAGGAGATGGTCCGTCTGCTGCGCGAAGGCAACCGGCTCCAGGAGGAGCGGTTCACCCAGCTCGATCTGCGCTCCCGAGAACAACACCTGGAGACTCAGCAGGTGCTGCACGCCGTGGTCGAAGGCCAGCGGCTGCTGGTGGAGGGCCAGAGGGCGATGTCCGCGGAAATCAAGGCCATGTCCGCGGAAATCAAGGCCATGTCCGTGGATATCAAGGCTCTCATCGCCCGAATTGACGCGCTCATCAAAGGCCGTGGCAACGGCGATCGGACCGCCTAGCCCGAACGGTTGTCGAGGTTCCCACTTCCCACAGGAGGTCAGCGATGGCGTACACGCGTGATTCCAAGTCGGCGGCCGTGCGAGCCCAGCTCGACCATCCGGTCATCGACGGCGACGGGCACTGGCTGGAGCCGATCCCCATCTTCCTCGACTACCTGCGCGACGTGGCGGGGCAATCGGTGGTGGACCGTTTCGTGAAGAAAGCGAGCGATACCACGTGGTATGACCTGCCTGCCGACGAGCGAATGCGCCGCCGGATTCACCGGCCTACCTGGTGGGGCGAGCCAGCCAGCACGCTCGACCGGGCCACGGCCATGGTGCCGCGTCTCTTCTACGAGCGGCTGGACGACTTTGGGCTCGACTTCTGCGTGCTCTATACCTCGCTCGGGCTCTTTTACGTCTCGAACCCCGATGAGGAGATTCGGCGGGCGGTGTCGCGTGCCGTCAACCGGATGAACGCGGAGATGTTCCGGCCTTACGCCCATCGCATCACCTCGGCCGCCGTGGTGCCGATGCACACGCCCCAGGAAGCCATCGAGGAGGCGACCTACGCGGTGCGCGAGCTCGGGCTCAAGGTGCTGATGATCGCCAATCATGTGCGCCGGCCCGTGCCGGCCTTCATGCGCGAGGGCGCGGAGCCGAACGAGGTGCGCACCTACGTGGACTCGCTCGGTTTCGAAAGCGCGTACGACTACGACCCCTTCTGGGCGAGGTGTGCCGAGCTGAAGGTGGCCGTCACCGCCCACTCGGGCAGCATGGGAACTCATTGGCGCGAGTCGGTGTGGTCGTTCACCTACAACCACATCGGCCACTTCGCCAACGCCAGCCACGCCTTCGCCAAGGCGCTCATCCTGGGTGGGGTCACCCATCGCTTTCCCCAGCTCCGCTTCGCCTTCCTGGAGGGCGGTGTGGGCTGGGCGTGCAACCTCATCACCGACCTGGTAGGCCACTGGGAGAGGCGCCGCCGCGGAGCTATGGAAGGCCAGACCCGCCCCACCAACCTCGATCTCCAGCGCCTCAAGGACCTGTTCCGTGAGTACGGGGGGCGTACCTATGAGGAGAAGACCGACGAGATCTTCCGCTGCATCAACCTGGCCGAGCCCTTCAAGACGCCGGAAGAGTTGACCGAGCGCGCCTACCGGCAGAAGTTCGACGACTTCGCCGAGGTGCCCGTGGGGTCAGCCGATGAGCTCAGGCGGCACTTCAGCGAGCGCTTTTACTTCGGCTGCGAGGCCGACGATCCCATCACGGCGTGGGCGTTCGACCGGCGCGGGCACCACCGGCTGCGGCCGATCTTCTCCTCCGACGTCGGCCACTTCGATGTGGTGGACATGAGCGGAGTGCTGGAAGAAGCCCACGAGCTGGTCGCGCACGGTCTGGTAAGCGAGGAAGACTTTCGCGAGTTCGTCTTCGCCAACCCCGTCCGGCTGCACACGGCCCTGAACCCCGATTTCTTCAAGGGGACGGTGGTGGAGGGCGCCGTCGCCAAGCTCGTCGCCGACGGGAGCTGAGCCGGTCAGCCGACCACGCCGTGCTGCTGGAGCTCCTGGGCCTCGTCCTTTCGTGCGCGTGCCCGTCCAGGCGCGGATGATGGGGTTTTCCTGGAACGGAGTTCGGCAGGGGCCATGATCGCCTCGGTCGCCGCTTGCGAGGCCTGTCGGCGGCCAAGGTCTCGCCGGGCGGATCGGGCTTTTCTACAGCAGAAGATCGCTCACGGCGACGCGCACGGACGGCAGCGCCAGCGGCGAGACGATGGCCGGAGGTGCCAGCCGCTGGAGCGATTGGTAGATCCAACCGTAGGGGGCGTCGGGATCGGGCGCGGGGTCGCGGTACACCTCTAGGAGACGATCGACGAGATTGAGGATCCAGTAATCCTGTACACCGCCGCGTGCGTAGAGGCTGCCCTTCTCGCGACGGTCGAAGGCCAGACTCGACGCCGCAATCTCGACTACGAGCGCAGGGCGCGCCGGGTGAGCGGCGTCGTATTCGGCCCACGCACCTGGCACCAGAGCCAGATCAGGCTCGGGTTCGGACTCGTCGTCCAGAGCGACGGGCATCTGTACCCGCACGAGCCATCCTGGAGGCAGCGTGGCACGCAGCGCATCGACGGCCGCTCCGAGCCGGCTGGAATGATAGCTGCCTTGGGGCTCGGCCACCATGAGCTGGCCCCCGATCAGCTCCAGCGGTTCCCCCTCGAACACCCCGAGGTCCACGAGGCGCTCATACTCTCCCCGAGTCCAGCGGCGCAGTGTGAGCGGAGTCTGCTTCATGGCTCTTCACCCTACGGGGCGGTGTCCCAAACGTCAACGCTGCGAGATGGATACACTGACGGCTGGCCGGACCGCCCGTGCGGTCTCGTGAGTAGCAGCCCAACTCGCGCCAAGGAGCGAGCGGTGAGCACAGATCTCGAGCGCGCCCCCTTGCCCGTCCAAGGCTTTCGGGGCACCCCCGAGGAAATCGAGCGGCAGTGGTACGAGCAGGTCTACCGCGGGCGCGGCGATGCGATGGCCCAGCTCACCTGGCGTGCCGTGCTCATGGGATCGCTGCTGGGGGGAGTCCTCTCGCTCACCAACCTCTACATTGGGCTCAAGGCGGGCTGGGGCTTCGGGGTCGCCATCACCGCCTGCATCCTCTCCTATGCCATCTGGACGGGGCTACACAAGACGGGCATCGTGCGCACGCCCATGACGATCCTCGAGAACAACTGCATGCAATCCACGGCCAGCTCCGCCGGCTACTCTACGGGTGGCACGCTCATCTCTGCCTTCGCGGCCTGGATGCTGATCAGCAACACGACGATGTCGCTGCCCCTGATGCTCGGCTGGGTCTTGCTGCTCGCGGTACTGGGCGTGACCATGGCCATCCCCATGAAGCGGCAGATGATCAACATCGAGCAGCTGCGCTTCCCGAGCGGCATCGCGGCTGCTGAAACCCTGCGCGCCCTGCACGCGGTGGACGGTAGGGGCATGCGTTCCGCCCGAGCCCTGGCCTGGGCGGGGCTGCTCGCCCTCGTCGGCAAGCTCTGGGCCGAGGGTCTGGTGCTCGTGAGTGCGAAGCTCGCGCCGCTCATGATCAGCACGTGGATGGCCGCCCTCAACCAGCGCCTGTTCGGGCCCATCTGGATGGGACGCACGGTGATGATCTTGTGGGAGCCCATGTTCATCGCGGCCGGCGCCATCACGGGTCTCAGGGTGGGGTGGAGCATGCTGCTGGGGAGCGTGACGGCCTGGATGGTCTTCGTGCCGGCCCTCCAGGAGGGCGGCCTCGTCGAGGGGTCCGGTTACGCAACGCTCGTGCAATGGACGCTCTGGGGCGGTGTTGCGTGCATGGTGAGCGCGAGCCTGCTCTCCTTCGCCCTGCAGTGGCGGACTGCCCTGCGTGCCTTCACGGACCTCGGCGTCATGCTGGGCTTCGGTCGTCGGCGGGCCGACGATGCGGTCGCGGCCATCGAGACCCCCGCCTCGTGGTTCCTCTGGGGCCAGCTGGTCGGTCTGGTGGGGCTGGCCTGGCTCGGTCATCGCACTTTCGGCATGCCGTATTGGCAGACGGCGGTGGCAGTGCTGCTCTCTTTCGTGCTGGCGCTGGTGGCGTGCCGGGTGACCGGCGAGACCGACACCACGCCGGTAGGCGCCATGGGCAAGATCACACAGCTCACCTTCGGGGTGCTGAGCCCGGGGAACGCGGACGTGAATCTGATGAGCGCCAACATCACGGCGGCGGCGGCGGGCAGCAGCGCCGACCTGCTCACCGATCTCAAGAGCGGCTACATGCTCGGCGCCAACCCCCGCCAGCAGTTCATCGCGCAGTTTGCCGGGATCTTCGTGGGGACGCTCGTCACCGTGCTGGCGTTTCGGCTGCTGGTGCCGGATGCGAGCGTGCTGGGCTCCGACCAGTTTCCCGCGCCCGCCGCCCAGACGTGGCGGGCCGTGGCAATGGCGCTATCGCATGGCATTGCCGATCTGGGTTCGATCAAGATCTGGTCCATCGTCGGCGGAGCGCTGGTGGGCATCGTCCTCACCGGGCTCACGCACGCCTTCCCGAACCGTCAGCACCTGATTCCGTCGGCTGCCGGCGTCGGCTTGGCCTGGACCTTTCACTGGTATTACGGGCTGCTGTTTTTCCTGGGGGGCGTCGTCGGCTGGTGGATCGAGCGCAAGCACCCGGCGTGGGCGCAAGAGTTTACCTTTCCGGTAGCCTCAGGCTGGATTGCCGGCGAGAGCCTCATGGGCGTCGTGCTGGTGGCCTGGGAGCACGGCCCGTCCCTCCTCCGCGCGCTGCTGGGTCGCTGAGGCCGTCAACGTGTTGGCACGAGCGGGCGCTACCGTCGCCAGTAGCGCTGGATGCCCAGGTTCAGGGCGACCAGCCAGGCGGCGGCCCCGATCACCAGCCATACGAGGGAGATGATCAGATCGGCCGAGAGCTGCATGCGCTCGACGTGGGGCCAGACCCACCAGCCGCCAAAGAGGAGGGCGGCGAGCCAGATCACCATCAAGGTGACCCACAAGAACTTCATCGCGGGCGAGGTGTGCCGTGGGGCGGGCCCGGGCGACCGTTCGGGCAGCCGCCCGGACCCGGCGCGCGCGCTACGGACAAAGCAGCTTGTAGTTCTTGCAGAGTTCCTGGGGAAGCACGGTCACCGCCCAGGTGCCCACACCGCCGAAGCCAGTGACCACCGTGATCCACAGGAGCCACGTGTTGAGCGTGCTCACCTTGAAGCCTTCCGGCAGACGCCGGTTGTTGATCAGCATGATCTGCCAGGCGCCGATGGAACGGTACACGAGGGCCGAGATGGCCACCCCCATCCAGAGGATGAAGGGCTGGGCGACCGTGATCAAGTAAAAACCAGCCAGCACGGCGGCCGTCACCACGACGAAGTAGTAGAAGCGATACGGCCGTCGCTTTTCCCAGTCTGTGGTCACCGCGATGGCGTCGCAGGTGGTGCGCCCGATGAAGGTGTCGTACAGGGGAAACTGGGCATCATAGAGCGTGACCATGATGAAGAGGAGCATCAGCCAGCCGGCCATGGGGCCGAGGACGCCCTGGGCGATGGTGGCCATCTGGATGGGTACCATCACCCCGGTCGGAATCTTCCCCGTCTTCAGGAAGTCTTCGTGCAGGTAGGCGAGACCCGCCACCGAGTAGAGGTACGTCATCAATAGGCCGCCGATGATCGCCCACCACAGAATCAGGCTATAGCCGCCGACCTTCACCCACTGCTGCATCTTGCGCCGCTCGTCGGAATTGCGTTCGTCCCACGGGATCTCCTCGCCCGTGATCGTCTCCGGCGGACGGAGAACCCCGGTCACCTGGCCGGCGTAGCGTCCCATCCCGAAGCCGGCGCCGATGACCCAGAAGCTGACCCACATCAGGCTGCCGCCTGGCTGGTTGAAGAGGGCGAGCGCGTCAGTCTTGGGCAGGGCCGCCGGATAGCCTTCCAGGAGGAAGGTGATACCGAGGTAGCCCAGCAGGACCTGCCAGTAGTGTTGCGGTTTGGCCGCGATCACCGTGATGGCCAGCACGAGGACGATGTTGGCGAACATGATCACGGTGAAGAACTTGGCCAGGAAGACGTAGGTGCGGTTGGAGAAGTAGAACACCACGAGCACGGCCACGAGCGCGATGACGGCCCAGAGGTAGTGCGGTGGGCCGAACGGCAGAGGGTTGCTGATACCGGTGAAGCGGTGGGCCGCGATGACGGCGCCCCCCATCCAGGCGGGCCAGGCGAAGGTCAGGATCGTCACGACTGCCCAGAACCATGGCCAGAAGCGGCGCGGCCCCAGCTCCACGGTGGCCGCGAAGAACGAGCGGCCCGTGCAGATGCTGTACTTGATGCACTCGTAGACGAGGGCCGTCTCCAGGACGACGGAGACCAGCATCAGCCAGTGCATGCCGAGGGTGCCGCGCGCGGAGATATTCGGCAGCAGATATGCCTCGCCGCCGCCGATCGAGATACCGAAATTGATGGCTTGCGGCCCGAGAGCAGCCAGCAGGCCAGCGAGGGTCAGCGGGTAAGGATCCGGAACCCGGCGCACGCTCTTCGCGCCGGCGGCCGCCGCTGAGGCCCCTTCAGTGACGAGCGCCATGAGGCCCTCCTTCGTTGGGGAACGCGGTGAAGGGATGCATACGCGTGGGGAGGAGCAGGCAACGGCGATCGCGCGGCGGAGCCCGATCTGCGGGTCCACCCAAGGAGGGCGATTCGTGTCGTTCTGGAACCCGACCGAGGAGCATCGTCATCCTCCCGGGACCGAACACTGAACGCGGCGAGTCTAGCGGGGCGCTCACCGCGGTGTCAAACTTGCGGACGAGTCGAACGAGTCGAGGGCCGATCCGACCGAGTCGTTCTTGACGTCGAGCGGCGGCACGATTACGCTCGCGGCAACCGGCGAACGTGGGCGGCCCGCGACGGCGTGCAATCCGGAAGGCCGGCGAGAGGAGCGGAAGATGACCTACGACCTGCTGATCAAGAACGGTCGCATCATCGATGGCTCGGGACGGCCGGCGTTCCATGGTGACGTCGGGGTGGCCCAGGGACGGATCGTCGAGCTGGGGCGCCTGGACGGGCGGGCGCGGCGGGTCATCGAGGCTGACGGACGGGTGGTGGCGCCGGGCTTCGTGGACAATCACTGCCACTACGACGCCCAGGTCATCTGGGATCCCCTGTGCACCTATTCGTGCCACCACGGCGCCACCAGCGTGATCATCGGCAACTGCTCGCTGGCGCTGGCCCCCGTCAAGGCCCATGCCCGGGAAAGACTGGCCGGCATGCTCTCTTACGTCGAAGCGATCCCCATGGACGTGCTGCAGGCCGGGGTGCCGTGGACGTGGGAGACGTTCCCCGAATACATGGGCGCCATCGGGCAGCGCCTCGGCGTCAACGTGGGCACCATGATCGGACACTCGGCGGTCAGGCTCTACGCCATGGACGAGGCCTGCTCGGAGCGGGAAGCCACGGAGGCGGAACTGGCGCTCATGCGGCAGGTCGTCGGCGAGGCGCTGCAGGCGGGCGCCCTCGGCCTGTCCATCACGCGTAACATGAACCACTTCGACGTCAACGGGGTGCGCATTCCCGCCGCCTGCGCGCCCGAGGCCGAGCTGTTCGCGCTGGCCGCCGTGTTGCGCGAAGCCGGCACCGGCGTGATGCAGTGTGGAGGCGGGACCAACCCCGAGCTGAAGGATGGCCTGCTGAGCCGGCTAGCCCAGGCCTCGGGCCGCCCCCTCATGTACAACACCTTGCAGGAGCAAGCCCGCCAACCGGGCCGGTGGCGGACGCACCTGGCCCACGTGGAGGCGACGGCACGGAAAGGCATCCGGGCGGTGCCGCTCTGCAATCCGGGCAGCGTGGTGAATCGGTTCACCATGAAGAACTGCCAGGTGTTCCGCAGCATGCCGACGTGGCTGCCGATCCTGCAAGGCTCGGATGCGGACAAGCTCGCCGCGTACGCCGATCCGGCCGTACGCGCCAAGCTGCGCGTCGAGGTCGACGCCCCTCTGGGACCGGATTCGACCTTCTCGAAGCGCTGGGACCTGATGATCGTGGAGGAGCCCCAGCTGGCGACGAACCGGGGGCTTGCTCAGCGCAGTATCGCGGCCATCGCCCAGGAGCGCGGCAAAGACCCACTCGATGTATTCCTGGACCTGGCCGTGGAGGAGGAGCTGGGGACGGTCTTCTCCCTCGGCGAGATCAACATGGACACCGAGGCGGTGGCGCAGATCCTCGGCAGCCCGTACGCGGTGGTGGGGCTCTCCGACGGCGGCGCCCACGTGCAATTCCACTCCAACGTGGGCAATCCCACGCGGCTGCTCGGCTACTGGGTACGCGAGAAGGGGATCATGTCGCTCGAGCTGGCCGTGCGGCGATTGACCTTCGATTCGGCCTCGGCCTTCGGCATCTACGATCGGGGGCTCGTGCAGCCGGGGATGGCCGCCGACCTCGTGGTCTTCGACCCCGACACGGTGCGGCCGGGCCCCGAGGACATCGTGCACGACTTCCCCAACAATGGGTGGCGTATTCGCGAGCTGGCCGAGGGCATTCACTACACCGTGGTCAACGGAGAGGTCCTCCTGGAGAAGGGAACGCACACGGGTAGCTACCCCGGCCGTGTGTTGCGCAACGCCCGGTACCAGGCCGTCCACGGCGGCTGGCGGTAGCCCATGGTCAGGAAGGGGAACGGAATCCTCCTGGTCTTCACCGACATCGACCCGAAGTACGAAGAAGAGTTCAACGCCTGGTACAACACGGAGCAGCTGGGTAATCTGCTGGCCCTGCCAGGCTTCCTCGATGCTGCCCGCTATGTTGCCGTCAAGGGGGGGCCCAAGTATCTGGCCGCCTACGAGCTGGCGAGTGCCGACGCCTTGAAGACCCGGGAGCTCCTGGACTTTCGCGCCAACCCGAGCCCCTGGAGCCGCCGCATCTCGCCCACCGCCATCGGGACGAACGTGGCGCGGACCTTGGGCACGCAGATCTTTCCGACGAGCCCGGAACTGGTGGAGCGAGCGCTTCCGCCCGCTCTCCAGATCGGACGGATGTCGGTGCCGGAGTCTGTGGACCGCGAGTGGAACGACTGGTACAACAACGAGTACATCCCGGGCTACCGCAAGGTGCAGGGGGTGCTCTACGCGCGTCGCTTCCGCGTGGTGGACGGCGATAGCCGCTACGCGACGGTCTACGAGTTCGAGGACGAAAGGGTGTCAGAGACGGCCGCCTGGAACGCCCAGCGTGAGGGATCGTCCCCTCGCTCGGCCCGCATGCGGGAGGTCATGACCCACGCCCCCGGCTCTCCCGGGGTCTATCGGCGGATCTGTCCGTAGCTGGCGCGCCTCCGTTCGCCACAAGGCGGACGCGCCGCGGGTCACCCCGCGGGCTGGGCGAGCCCCGCCACGACCTGGACGCCGGGCAGTCGCTCGAGGGCGGCGGGCGCGATCTGCACCTTGGACGAGCGGCTGCCGCAGCCGAGGATGACGTAGTCGAGACCCATCACGCGGTCGTCCACATAGATCGGCAGATCCGGCGGCAACGCGAGCACCGTGACGCCGCCGATCTGCATGCCGGTGAGGGCCATGGTCTCCTCCGCCGACGCGAAGGACACGCGAGAGGCGCCCATGAGCCGGCGGACCATATGGTTGACGTCGAGCCGGGTGTTGGCGAGGACCAGACACGCGGCGAACTGTTTCGGTTCCCGCTTCGACGCGACCACGATGGTGTTGCCACTCACGTCGAGGCCGTAGCCGTACTTTTCGCAGAAGGCCGCCGTATCCGCGAACGCGGGATCGATCTCCACGATCTCGTATGGCGCGCCGAGGGTGTCGAGGACCCGGCGCACGGTCGGCTCGATGCTCACGACTCCCAGTGTAGCGACTCCACCGTCCGGGGAACACCCGCTACTGGTCCTCGGGCGATGTCTGTGCTATGCCTGCCTGGCGTAGGACGGGTTCGCTCAGCCAGCCCCAGGGAGGGATCGCATGGCCAAGAAGAACAGTAGCGACGGGGTGTACCGGGTGATCGACGTCGTCGGCACGAGCAAGACGTCCTGGGAGGAGGCGGCCAAAAACGCGGTGGAGACCGCGTCGAAGTCGCTGCGCGATCTGCGGATCGCCGAAGTCGCCAAGATGGACCTACGGGTCGAGGGCGGGAAGGTCGTCGCCTACCGGACGCGCGTGCAGCTGTCGTTCAAATACGAGGGCTGACACGCCGGCCCCGGCACCAGCGCCGCAGGGCGGCGGGCATCGGCAGGGACCGATGCCCGCCGCTCAGCGTTTGGGTTTCTCGAAGAGCCCGCGGTACTGGCCATAGCCTTCTGCTTCGAGCTTGTCGACGGGAATGAAGCGGAGGGCCGCCGAGTTGACGCAGTACCGGAGTCCGGTGGGGTCGGGCCCATCGGGAAACACGTGGCCGAGGTGCGAGTCGCCGCGCGCGGAACGAACCTCGATGCGCTGCATCCCATGCGCCGAATCGGCGTGCTCGGTGATGTTCCCCGCCTCGAGGGGCCGCACGAAGCTCGGCCAGCCGGTGCCGGAGTCGAACTTGTCCGTCGACGCGAAGAGCGGCTCCCCGGACACGACATCGACGTACAAACCCGCTTCGTGATGGTCCCAGAACTCGTTGTGGAACGGCGGCTCGGTCGCGCTGCACTGAGTCACCTCGTACTGAGTCGGAGTCAGCCGACGCCGCAGCTCGTTGGGGTCTGGCTTCTTGTCGATCATGGATAGAGTATATAGCGACGGGTGACGCGAGCCCCATAGCCGCTCCCAGGAGGTGGTGCGATGAGCAGAATGGCGGAGACCCTGACCAGGCTCGAGGTGGCGGTGAAGGAGCGCGGGGCGGGGGCCTACGTGATGACCGTGTCCCCCGATGGTCGTCCGCATGTGACCTGGGCACCGGTGCGCTGGACGGGCGATCGGCTCGCCGCCGAGGTCGGAACGCAAACGGCCCGCAACGCCCAGGCGAAGCCGCTGGTGACCCTGCTCTTTCCCGTGCGCAACGCTGACGACTACAGCTTGATCGTCGACGGCTCCGCCGCCGTCGATCCCGACCATCAACAGCTCTGGCTCACTCCCACCCGCGCCGTGCTGCACCGGCCTGGTGCCCCCGCCGACCCCGCCTCCTCCTGCGGCGCCGACTGCGTGCCGCTCTTTCCGGCCCCGGCCTCCATTTCGTAAGTCCCTGCTGGCGTGCGCGCGCCGTGCGATCAGCCCCGGACCTCGGTCGTGCTGGAGTGGGGGCAGGCGGGGCGGTGCGCTCGTCGATCTGTGTCGTGAAGGGCTACGCCATCTTAGCGAGGGCGGCGTCGGTTTCCTGGCGCGTGAATGCCCGCAGCGTTTCCGTACGCACGTTGCCGGAGGATCCCAGCGAATAGGCGATGGCGCTCATGGCCACATCGTCGGAGACGGAAATGACGGCAGCGACGTCGTACCGTCCCATCGTGCGATACACGTCCTTGACTTGGCCACCCATCTTCTCGCAAAGCTTCCGGAAAGCATCTTCCCGCTTGGTGGAGTCCTTGATGTTGCGGATCCCTTGATCGGTGAAGTTTCCGAGGACGATGTACGTCGGCATGGCCAACCTCCTTCTGCACGCCGCCTGTTCTGCCCCCGCGCCATCCAGCACGGCAAGCATATGACCGGGCCCCTTACATCGCAACCTGCTGGCGCCGGTTGTTTCCGTCGCCAGCGAGGTACGATAAGACAGTGGCGGATCGAGCCGAACTCGAGGCGACCTCCGGAACCCCGACCGGCTGGGGCGCCGGCGCCATCGTGCTCCGACGCGCGCGCCAGGCGGCCAGCAAGGTCCGACTCGCCTATCTGCCCGTCCTCATCGCCTATTTCTGCTACGGGGCCAGCGCCATCACCGCCATCGCCCTCGTCTTCTTCGAGAAGGACACGCTCGGCCTGACCCCGGCCGAGGCGGCCAGCGTGGCCTTCTGGGTCGGCCTGCCGTGGAGCATGAAGATGGTGGCCGGGGTGGCGTCAGACCGCTATCCGATCCTTCGTAGCCGCCGTGGCGCGTATTTGGCGCTGGGGGCTCTCGGGTCACTAGCCGGCTACGCCGCGCTGGCCACCACCGTCGCCAGCAAACCGATGTATCTCCTGGCGAGCGTCCTGGTGGCGGCCGGCTTCATGGTGCAGGACGCCGTGGCCGATGCGATGAGCGTGGAAGTCGCCCGCTCGGACGAGGAGCTGGGGCAGATCCAGGCGCTCGGTCGGATGGCGCTCCTGGCTGGCACCATCAGCGTGGGCTACCTCGGCGGGTGGCTGGCGGAGACGATCGGGGCCCGCCTCACCTTCGCGGTGGCCGGGGCCCTGCCGCTGCTGGTCCTGGCCACCTTACCCTTTGCGCGCGGATCGAGCCGGCCCGCGCCGGTGTCCGAGGAGGGTCCCCTCGCCGGGGGCAACGCGCGGATCGTCCTGCTTGGCGGCCTCGCCTACGCCGCCTTCAGCGCCGTGCTGCAAGCGGCGGCGGTGCCCTTTACCGAGGAGATCGTGCTCGTCGTCTCCGGCGCCCTCATCGGGGTGCTCCTCAAGCGGGTCGGCGTCTCACGCTCAGTCGTGATCGCCGCCGCAGTCATCTTTCTATTTCGGGCTGCGCCCGCCGTCGGCCAGGGTTACAGCTTCTGGGCCATCGACCGCCTGGGGTTCGATCAGCGCTTCCTCGGCCTTCTCGCGCAGGTCAGCTCGGTGGTGAGCCTGCTGGGCCTGATCCTGTTCCGGAGGAGCATCGTCCGCCAGCCCGTGAGTTTCACGCTCTTCTGGGTGGTGGTGGCCTCGACGATCCTCTACCTGCCGACGATCGGATTGTTCTACGGCCTGAACGAGTGGATCGGCGTGAGCGCGCGCACATTCGCGTTCGTGGACACGACCATCTCGGCGCCCCTGGCCCAGCTGACCATGGTGCCGATGCTCGTGCTGATCGCGCGGTCGGCGCCGCCCGGCGCCGAGGCGACCATGTTCGCCATCATGGCGTCGCTCATGAATCTGGCCCTGTCGGCGAGCCAGCTCTTCACGCGGTACCTCAACACCGCCTTTGCGGTGAGCCAGGAGGACTACGCCAACCTCGGTCGATTGATGATCACGGTGACCATCATCGGCCTCTTGCCTCTGCTGGCGCTGCCGCTGCTCCGGCGCCAGGAGGGGAAGGCCCCACCCGAGCCGGCCTAGCCCGTCCAGTCTAGTCCGGGCGAAGGGGCTCGGGGGGACGGCGTTGCCGCCAGTCGGTGGCCTGCTCATAGGCCCAGCCGATGCGCAGGGCGGTTGCTTCCTCACCCGGATGGCAGAGGATCTGGAGCGACGTCGGCAGCCCTCCCGCCGTGAAGCCGTTGGGGAGGCTCAGGCCACAGAGGCCGAGATAGTTTCCGGCGCGGGTGAAGTGAGCGGCGGTGCCGGCCTGATCGACCTGGTCAAGGGCGATGGCCGCCGTCTGCGTCGTCGGCGTCAACAGCGCGTCAACGTCGGCCAGGGCCACCGAGAATTCGCGCTGGTGGACCTCACGCTCGGCCAACGTGCCGAGATACTCGCGCGCCGACATACCGCGCCCGATCTGGATCCGCGGACGCACGTGCGGATCGACCGGTAACGCCTCGTCGTCGACAAGATGGCCGACGAAACGATAGCCTTCGGCGCCAATGATGCGGCCGGTGGCGGCCGCGTAGTCGGCCAGGCGGTGGGGCAAGACTGGGCGGACGATGCGGGCCCCCAAGGTGGCCAGCTGCTCAACGGCCGCGTCGTAGGCACGCAGCACTTCCGCCTCCACCCCTGCTCGTTCCACCTCGGGCAGAATGGCCAGCCGGAGACCGCCGGCGCCGCGGCGGAGCGCGGGGAGGGGGTCTGTCCACGCCCAGGCGAGCGTCTGCCGATCACGCGGGTCGGGCCCGTTCAGCGTCCGGAAAATCAGCGCGGCGTCCTCGACCGAGCGAGCCAGCGGCCCGGGCGTGTCCAGGGTGGAGCTGAGCGGCAGCACGCCGTGCGTGCTGATCCGGCCCGCGGTCACTTTCAGGCCGACGGTGCCGCACCAGGCCGCGGGCAGCCGGACCGAGCCGCCTGTGTCGGTCCCGATCGCCACCGGCGCGAGCCCGGCCGCCACCGCGACTCCCGAGCCGCTCGATGAGCCGCCCGGCGTGCGATGAATGGCGAGGTCCCACGGGTTGCGCGGGGTACCCATGTGGGTGTTGGTTCCCCAACTGCCCATGGCGAACTCGACCGTGTGGGTCTTGCCCAGGATGATCATGCCGGCAGCCACCAGGCGCTCGGCAAGCGTGGCGGTGAGGGGCGACACACGGGTCGCCCACACCTTCGAACCTCCCGTGGTGACCCGACCCTCGAGATCCACCAGGTCCTTCAGTGCGATAGGCACCCCGTGGAGCGGCCCCACCCGATGCCCGGCGCGAATGGCCTTGTCGGCCGCGTCCGCGGCGAGCCGGGCATCGGCCTCATAAAGGGCGATGAACGCGTGAAGGCTCGGGTTACGTCGGCGGATGCGCTCGAGGAGCGCGTCGACGACATCGAGCGGGGACAGCGCTCGGGTCATGAACGCTCCGGACAGCTCGGCCACGGTGGCCCATACGGGATCGATTCGCGTCATCAGCCAGCGCCCCTCCACCGGCGAAGTGTATGGTGACTCTACGCCGGAACGGGGGGGGAAGGATACTGGCGCGCGCGAGGCTGATCGGGTTGCACAAAATGATCAGCTGGCGGAAGATCGCCAGCGTGCCGAGCCAGGATCCCGCGACGGTCGCGGGATCAGACGCGCGGCTTCACGTTCCGTCAGTCGTTCTTGGAGAGCAAGCGAGGTCAGCCAATGAAGATCGTCGATGCGGTTGCGGAGATCCTGAAGCGAGAAGGAGTGTCGTTTCTGAGCGCGTACCCTACCACACCGGTGATCGACGCAGCGGCCGCCGCGGGAATCCGGCCCATGCTCTGCCGCCAGGAACGCGTCGGAGTGGGAATTGCCGATGGGTACACCCGGACCACCAACGGCCGGCGCCCGGGCGTGTTCGCCATGCAGTACGGGCCAGGCGCCGAGAACGCCTTCCCGGGGGTGGCCACCGCGTACTCCGACTCGGTGCCGATGCTCGTGCTGCCGCTCGGACACCAGCGGGAGCGGGCGCAAGTGTTCCCACTCTTCAGTTCGGCCCGGACCTATGCCTCCGTCACCAAGTGGGTGGAGACGCTCAACCAGCCTGAGCAGGTCTCGGAGGTCATGCGGCGCGCCTTTAGCCTCCTCAAGATGGGGCGTCCGGGACCGGTCATGGTCGAGATCCCGGCCGACGTGGCCGTGGAAGAGGTGAGCGAGGCGGCCCTGAGCTACCAGCCCGTGAAGGCCACGTATCCGGCCGGCAATCCCCGCGACGTGGCCGACGCCGCGCGGGCCCTCGTGCAGGCGCAGCATCCTGTGCTCCACGCCGGCCAGGGCGTCCTGTACGCCGACGCCTCGGATGAGCTGCTGGAGCTCGCCGAGCTCCTTCAGGTGCCGGTGATGACGACACTGGAGGGCAAGGGCGCGTTCCCGGAAGACCATCCGCTGGCGCTCGGGACGGGCGGCCCCACGATGCCGCGGACGGTCTATCACTTCTTGCGTCAAGCCGATCTGGTGTTCGGCATCGGATGCAGCTTTACGCGGCACGGCATGGCCACCAACATTCCGCCCGGCAAGACCATCATTCATGCCACCAACGACGAACGGGATCTCAACAAGTGCTACGCCACCGAGCATCCGATCCTGGGGCACGCCAAGCTGGTCCTGCGCCAGGTCATCGATGCCGTCAAGGAGATGGTGGGCGGGAACCGGCGGGCCCCCGCGGTCGCGCGCGAGGTGGAGCAGGTGCGGGCGGCGTGGCTCGCGGAATGGATGCCCAAGCTCACCTCGGACGAGGTGCCCATCACGCCCTACCGGATCATGTGGGACTTCATGCACGCGATCAATCCAAGCCAGGCCATCGTGACCCACGACTCGGGAAGCCCCCGCGATCAGCTGGTCCCCTTCTATCGGGCCACTGCTCCCCGCAGCTACATGGGCTGGGGCAAGTCGCACGCGCTCGGTACCGGTCTCGGCCTGATCATGGGGGCCAAGCTAGCAGCCCCTGACAAGTTTTGCGTGAACTTCATGGGCGACGCCGCCTTCGGCATGACGGGGCTGGATTTCGAGACGGCGGTGCGCTGCGGTATTCCCATCACCACCATCGTTCTCAACAACTCGGCCATGGCCATCGAGCGGCACGCCCTGGTCGTCTCCCACGACCGCTACCGCACCCGCGACATCGGTGGTAACTACGCGGACATGGGGCGGGCCATGGGAGGCCAGGCGGAACGGGTGGAGAAGCCGGCACAAATCGTGCCGGCTCTCGAGCGCGCCCGCAAGGCCAACGAGGAGGGCAAAGCTGTCCTCCTGGAGTTCATCACCAGTGAGGAGATCACCTTCTCGCACCGGCGGGCCTTGTGACCGCGTCAGTCTTCGACACCCTCAACCGTGACCGGGACGAAAACGCTCCCCGCGAAGCCCTGGACGGTGACCTCGACCGTCGCCGTCCCCACTCCGGCGGCCACGACGGTGGTCACGCCGGTGACGAGATTGTCGAAAAAGGTCACGACCTCCGGATTGGAACTGGTGAGCGCCACGGGGCAGTATCGATTGGTCTTCGGATCACTCGCGAAGGCAACGGGGGAGTACGCGAGAACCACTGGCCGTCGAGCTGTCCGTAGACGTACACGGGCGTCGGCAAAGAGCCTTCGAGCACCAGTTTCTCCGGAACAACCTTGATACCGGTATACGTCACCCGACAGGGCTGCACCCATTGCGGCGGCTGGCAATCGGTTCCGTGTCCGAGCCAGACGGGATCGAACTGGCTGCTGAACGTATCCTCTAGGGGAGTCGGGCCCACCGAGGCCACGGCCGGAAAGTGACTGAATAGAGAGCTCCCCGTCGGCTGCTGGAGCAGGAAGCGCACGCGGCTCGACACGGCCCCGACGATCTCGGTCGAGCCGGTGCTCGGATCGTGCAGCGCGGTGTGGTTCAAGTAGCCGATCAACGGCAGGCCGCTGATGTGTTCCAGATCCACCGCCGTCGTCGTTGCTCCGGTCGGCAGAAGCCCCTGGGAGCTATAGGCGGATACGGTCAGGTCGTAGTTGGGCACGGTGCTGCACGCGTTCCCATTCGTCAGCGGGGGAACATTGGGATCCAGATTGAAAACGTAGTTGGTCAGCGCGTCGGATCCGCAGCCCTCGGCGGCGTTGTTCAACGCGTTGGCGTAGGGGCCGGTGGCCGTGTCGGCGCTCACGATGGCGAGTTCCTGGCGCAGGTAGAATCCGCTCGGGTCCAGCTTTGCGCGCCCGGAGCCGACCACCACATGCCCCGGAACTCTCGTCTCTCCGAGCGCGTTCAAGGCTTGGCTCAGGATCATCTGGTCACGAAGCGCGCCGCGATCGATGTAACTCCCCGACCGGCAGGCGACCCCCCGCACATTGGTATTGAAGAAGAAGATGTGCTGATTGCCGAACTGGTTCAGAAAGGCGGAGGCGTTGGCTCCGGCGGAACCGCGGTGGGTGGCGGCCAGGGTGATCAGCTTGTGGATCGGGCCATGTCCCCAGTTGGCGGCTGCCCGGAAGTTGCTCTGATTGTTGGGCGCAAGCGGATGCGGGTCAGGCTGCGTCTGGGCAGTCTGGCGGGCGATAAATCCGCCGAAGCTGTGGGTCACCACATCGGCCTGGGTAGCGGCGGCGCCCGTCGCCTCGCGCCAGTAGAGCACGGAGGCAACCAGCTGGGCCAGAATCGTCTCGGCGTTCTCGACGACTCCCCCGGTGGCGTTCCAGATCCAGTTGTAGGAGATCCGGTCAGCCGCAAAGGGCAGGGCGCCGGGAAGCGGCTGGAAGTTCTGCAGCTCGTTGGCGCTGTCTCGCCAGAGCGGAAAGTGCAGCCAGGCGTCGTTGTTGGCGAAGGTGCCGTGAACGAAGATGACGAGGGGCCGCACGATGGTCAACGTCTCCTGAAGCGTTGGGTCGTCGGGAAGCCTGCCCCCGCGCAGAACGAGTTGAGCCGTCCGGCTGGCTATGTGGGCGGTAGAGTCGGTCAGGCTGTCGAAATTTCGCGGGGCCCGATAGACGAAGAAGGCGTAGCGCTTGCGGCCGACGACCACGGTAGGGATGTCAAGCCGCCTCCGGTCCGAGGACACCTCATCGATACGACCGCCCGATGGCGAGCGGTCGACGACAGCCTGATCGTTGATCGCCCAGAGGCTCCCGGGGTCCGCCTCCGGGTGGTCCGATACGAGCGCGACGTTGACGCGGGAACCTCCGTTTCGAGGCAGCTCGGCCCGCACGATCAAGAGGGAGACACCATCGGCGGCCACCCGGCTCACGCTCCGTGACTTGAGGAGCCAGGTCTCCGTGGTGAGCGGCTTCACGGTCGACGCGTTGTACGTCGGCAGCGGCACGAAGATGCCGGAGGTATACCGAATGTTGGCGTCGAACAACTCGATCGCCGGATCGGCAATCGCCGGCTTCGCTACCGCGAGAGCCGTGCCCAGCAGGGCTACCAGGAGGAGCCCCATCTGGCTTATCCTCGAACGACTGGATACTCTCATGAGCACCTCCGGTCGAGCTGTATGAGGCCTGCCTGTGTGATCGGCGGCCCCCGGGAGCCGGCGGGCGTGTCCGAACGCCGCCCGCTACCCTATCATGGTTGAGGCGTGGCGACCCCCTCGCCCGGATGTTATGGTTGTGGTAACCTTAACTAGGTGCTGAGGATGACCCAAGCTGACGTCCTGACGTTGAACACGATGCGGCCATCCGGGGTGCATGCCTCGGTGGTGGTGGCGGTCGTGATCTTCAGCATTCGTCCCGATGCCGTCGGCCAGCCCTGTCTTCAAGTCCTGCTGGTTCGCCGGGCGGTCGAGCCGTTCACGGGCTACTGGTCGCTTCCCGGAGGCAAGCTCTGGGGAGACGAGGCGCTCGACGAGGCGGCCTGGCGCCAGCTGGCCGAGAAGACTGCCCTGCGCGCCTCGTACCTGGAGCAGCTCTACACGTTCGAGCTGAGCGACGCCGCCGGGCAGATGGAGGCGGCGGTCGTCGCGTATTACGCGCTGGTCCGGACCGATGACACCGAGATCGCCGCCGGCCGTAAGACGATGGAGGCGGCCTGGTTTCCCGTCGATCAGCTGCCGAACGGCATGGCGTTCGACAACGACGAGATCCTCCGCCACGCGCTGCATCGGTTGCGCAGCAAGGTGGAGTACGCGCACGTGGCCTTCCAGTTTCTCCCCGCCGCCTTCACCATGGCGCAGCTGCGCGCCGTCTACGAGGTGATCCTGGGACGTCGGATCGACCCCACCAACTTCCGCCGACGAGTGGAGGCGGCCGGGACGATTGTGCCCACCGGCGGGTTCGTGTCGGGCGGCCGCCACCGGCCGCCGGCCGTCTATCGTTGTGCGGGCGATCCGACCAGTCTCGTCAAGACCCTGCGGCCTCGACGCACCCTCAGATCCACTCCCGGCCCGGCCGGCAGGAGAGAGGCGACTCTCTAAGCCACGCGACCATGGAACGACCAGAACCGACTTCGAGTAAAGGTGTTTATTACCCTAACAAGGATGTGTGAGGGTACGGAGGAACAGCGCATGGCGACCTCGGATTCGATCCAGACGCAGGTCAAGACCGCTCCGGTCAGCGGGCTGTGCAGCCACGAGCTCACGTGGGACCCATGGGCCTACGATGCGGCGCCCGGCAAGGCTCGCCTGCCCCTTTACGGCGCGGGGGCCAGCCAGTGGGATTCGATCCCTGCCTCGGCCCCGGTGCAAGGGGAAATTCCCGAGCGCTATCGCGAGATGGCTGCGCATGAGCTGGAGAGGCGAATCGCCGGCGCCAAGGCCACCCTCGGTTCGAGGCTGGTGATTCTGGGACACCACTACCAGCGAGACGAGATCATTCGCTGGGCCGACTTTCGCGGGGATTCGTTCAAGCTCTCCCAGCAGGCGGCCAGCCGCCGGGAGGCCGACTTCATCGTGTTCTGCGGGGTGCATTTCATGGCGGAGAGCGCCGACATTTTGGCCGGCGATCATCAGCGGGTGATCCTGCCCAACCTGGCCGCCGGCTGCTCGATGGCGGACATGGCCGACGAGGCCCAGGTCTTCTCCTGCTGGCAACAGCTGGATGACACGCGGATTCTCGACCGATCCACGGTCATCCCGGTCACCTACATGAATTCGGCGGCGGCCCTCAAGGCGTTTTGCGGGGAGCGTGGCGGGATCGTGTGCACGTCATCGAACGCGACGCGCGTGCTGCAGTGGGCCTTCGAGCGCGGTGAACGCGTTCTCTTCTTTCCCGACGAGCACCTGGGGCGCAATACCGGGGTCAAGCTCGATCTCCCCGAAGAGGCCATGGTGCGGTGGGATCCGCGCCGCCCGCTCGGCGGCAATGCTCCGGCGGATCTCGCGCAGGCCCGGCTGATCCTCTGGCGGGGCTGGTGTTCGGTTCACGCGCGCTTCTCGGTGGGCCAGATCGCGCAGGCGCGCCGTCGGTACCCGCGGATCAACGTCATCGTGCATCCGGAGTGCCGGCGCGAGGTGGTGGAAGCCGCCGATATGGACGGCTCGACGGAGTTCATCCTCGAGACGATCTCGTCGGCACCGCCCGGCAGCCAGTGGGCGGTGGGAACCGAGATCAACATGGTCAACCGGTTGGCGGCCGACCATCCGGACAAGTTCATCTTCTGTCTCGATCCCGTGATCTGCCCCTGTTCGACCATGTATCGAATCCATCCGGCCTATCTGGCATGGGTGCTGGAGGCCTTGGTCGAAGGCCAGGTGCTGAACGAGATCGTGGTGCCGGATGGGGTGAAGGTGGCCGCCCGCGTGGCCCTCGACCGCATGCTCTCCCTCCCAGGCCGGGTGCCCGCATGGGTGAGCTGAGCCACGTCCACCCGCCCCTTGGGCCGGTGCGGGCCATCATCCAGCGGGCCCTTGACGAGGACATCGGCTGGGGCGATGTGACGACCGAGAACAGCGTCCCCGCCGAGCAGTGGTCGCAGGCGGTGCTGCTGGCCAAGCAGGACGGGGTCTTGTGCGGCGGCCGTGTGTTCGCGCAGACGCTACGCATGGTGGACGAGACGGTCCGCATCGATGCCCTGGCACCGGATGGCGCCTTCTTCGGCCAGGGGGAGGTGGTTGCTCGCATCGCGGGCCCGACGCGGGCGCTGTTGACGGGCGAGCGGACGGCCTTGAACTTCGTCCAGCGGCTGAGCGGCATTGCGACGACCACGGCGGCCTTTGTCGCGCGTCTGCACGGGCTCCCGACCAAGCTGATCGACACGCGCAAGACGACCCCGGGGCTGCGGCTTCTGGAGAAATACGCGGTGCGTGTCGGGGGCGGCCACAACCATCGCTTCAACCTGGCCGACGCCGTCCTCCTGAAGGACAACCATCTGGCCGCGCTGCGCGCCGAGGGTCTCGATCTGGCCGCGGCCATCCGGGGCATCCGCCAGCGCGTGCCCCACACGATGCGGGTCGAGGTCGAGGTCACGTCGCTCGCCCAGATCGACGCCGTCCTGGCCGGGGGAGCCGACATCATCCTGCTCGACAACATGTCGAACGCGGACATGCGCGTCGCCATCCGCCGGATCGGTGGACGGGCGCTCACCGAGTGCTCGGGCAACGTCACCCTGGAAACCGTGCGCGAGCGCGCCGAGACGGGCGTCGATCTGATCTCCTCGGGCGCGCTGACCCATTCGGCCAAGGCCCTCGATCTGAGCCTCGAGATCGAGGCGCCGCCATGATGGCCTCGGCCCGCCCGATCTACCTCGACTACGCCTCGACCACTCCGGTGCATCCGGCGGTGCTCCAGGCGATGGAGCCGTATCTGCGCGGCGAATTCGGCAATCCGTCGAACCTCTACGCGCTCGGTCGTCGGGCCGCCGAGGCGTGCGCGTGCGCCCGGGCCCAGGTGGCCGGCGTGCTCGGCTGCCACGCGGACGAAGTGGTGTTCACCAGCGGCGGCTCCGAGAGCGACAACCTGGCCCTCAAGGGTGTGGCCCTCGCCCGGTCGGGCAAGCGACACCTGGTGACCACGACCATCGAGCACAGCGCTGTGCTCGGCGCGGCCGAGGACCTCCGGGAACACTTCGGCGTCGAGGTCACCCACGTACCCGTCGACGGACAGGGCCTCGTCGATCCGGCGGCAGTGGCGGCGGCCATCCGGGACGACACGTTCCTCGTCAGCGTCATGCTCGCCAACAACGAGATCGGGACGGTTCAGCCGATCGCCGAGATCGCGCGCGCCGCGAGGGAGCGCGGTGTCTTGGTGCACACCGATGCGGTGCAGGCGGCCGGCTTCCTCGACTTGAGCGTGGAACGGCTCGGCGTCGATCTGCTCTCGCTGTCCGCCCACAAGTTCTACGCGCCCAAAGGAGTCGGGGTGCTGTACGTGCGCCGGGGAACGCCGCTGGTGCCGCTGATCCACGGCGGTCATCAGGAGGGGCAGCGCCGGGCGGGCACCGAGAACCTCGCCGGCGTGGTCGCCTGCGGGGCGGCGCTCGAGCTGGTCGAGCGGCATCGTCCAGCCACCGGCGCCCGGCTGGCCGCCCTCCGCGACCGGCTCATCAAGGGGATCGAGGCGACCCTGCCCGGCGCGCTCCTGAATGGCGACCGCGGCCGTCGTTTGCCCAACAACGCGAACTTTTGCCTCGGTGACGTGCAGGGGGAAACTGTGCTGCTCGAGCTCGAGCAAGCAGGCGTTTATGCCTCGAGCGGCTCGGCCTGCCATGCGGGTTCTCAAGATCCCTCGCACGTGCTGCTGGCGATCGGCCGCCGTCCCGAGCTGGCCCACACCGCGGTGCGCCTGACCCTGGGCGCCCCGACGACCGGGCCCGAGATCGAACGGGTGCTGGAGCTGCTACCGGCCGCCGTGGACGCGATCCACGCGGGAGCGGGCGCTCAGCGCAGGCGTGCCTGAAGCGCGGCCTTCACGGCCGGCCACTCGGTGTCCAGGATCGAGTAGGCGGCCGTGTCGCGGATCCCGCCATCGGCGGCGACCCGGGCCCCACGCAGGATGCCGTCGTGGCGCGCCCCCAGGCGCTCGATGGCCTGGCGCGAGCGGGTGTTGCGCGCGTCTGTCATCAGACTTACCCGATGAACATGCCAGACCTCGAAGGCGTGGCCGAGCATCAGGAGCTTCGCCTCGGTGTTGATGCCGCTACGCTGAACCGCGTCGGCCAGCCAGGTCCAGCCGATCTCGACGACATCGGGCACGTCCTCGCCGCGCTGGTGAGAGTTTCCCGGCGGCCAAGCCCAGAACTCGATGTTGCCAAAGCGAGTCGACCCGACCACCCGATTCGCCGTCCGATCAACCGTCGCGAAGGGCAGGGCGCGGCCTGCCGCCTGCTCGGCGAGCGCCGTGGCTACGTACTGGCGCATGGCGGGCTCGTCGACAGGGACGGAGGTGAGGGCAAAGGTCTGGCGGGGGCCGGCCGCCACCGCGAGCAGAGCGGGCACGTGGTCGAACGTGAGCGGCTCGAGGCGCACATACCGGCCCTCGAGCGTGATCGGATCGAGTTTCACCGAGGGGCCCTACGCCCTGAAGTTCGAGGTCACCGCCTGGTGGCCCTCGTTCTCGACGAGGGGCTCCTCCCGGTACAGGCCCAGGGCCTCAAGGACGGGCCGGTCTTGGATCGAGAAGAGGATGGCGGCCTCGCGCGGTGACCGGTTCGCGTGCTCGTGCAGCGCCCAGGACGGAAGCGTGACGATGTCGCCCTTGCCCCAGGGGAAGCGGCAGCCATCGATGATCGTGTCCCCCGCTCCCTGGACGACGTAGTAGACGGCGCTGCCTGTGTGACGGTGCGCCTTCAGGCGCTCGCCCGGCCTGAGCATCTGGATCCAGCAGGCCATCGTGGGCAGGATCGAACGACCCGTCTGTGGGTTCGTGTACTCGAGGGCGATGCCGTCGAACTGATCGCCCTCGGCATCACGCAAAGCCTCGAGGGACGGCCACGTCGTCTCCCAGGCATACAACAGTAGGGGCGAGGCCGCCGGACGCTCCTTCACCCAGGTCGGGCTGAGGCCGGCGTGGCCGTGGAGCTGCGCCGAGCCATTGTTGGGCTTGCAGAGCGGCATCTGGCGCTGCTCGTACAGCTGGAAGAACATGGCGTTGAGCGCTTGCACGAGGGGGATGTCGAGGCCGTCCATCCAGACGACGGGCTTGCCGGTCTCGTTGCCGTGATCGTGCCAGGCCCAGCTCGGGGTCAGGATGAGATCGCCGGGCGCCATGTAGACACGCTCGCCATCCACCGACGTGTAGGCGCCGGTGCCTTCCATGATGAAGCGAATGGCCGTCGGCGTGTGACGGTGGGCCCGGGCCACCTCACCCGGAAGCAGGAGTTGCACCGCGGCGATCATGGTGTTCGTGGTCGCCCACCGACCATCGAGTCCCGGGTTGAAGAGCTGGAGTGCCCGGCGTTCTTCGCCGACCGGCACGACCTCGCCGGCCTCCCGGATTATCGTCTCCAGGAGCGCCGCCGGCCACAGGTGCGCGATGGCACGCAGCTCCGGGCGGGGCGTCATCTGGCTGGCCAACTCCCACAGCCCGTAGATCTGGGCCGCATGCATCCGCTGGTGAAAGTCCTTCTCAACCGTCGTCAATACTTGACTAGTCACGGCCACCTCCTCGCGACGCTCCCTCAGGGGGCCTCTTCGTGAAGAACCCCGCTAGAACCCGGTAACGTATGGCAGCCGGCGCGCGGTTGTCTCGATGGTGCTCCCGGCCTCGAGGAGCACACCGGTCGTGTTCCAGGAGCCATCGACGAGGATGTTCCGCGAACCCTCGGGAATGGCCGCCTTGATCGTCCGGCCCGCGAAGCGGACCTCCTGGCGCTCGACGTCGACCGTGAGGGGCTCGGTCGGGCGCCGGCCCACTTCCCGTTGCAGCCACTCGATGTCAGCCGGCGAGGCGGTGAGGCACGGCATGCCGTTGGTGACGCAGTTGCCGAAGAAGATCTCGCCGAAGGAACCGCCCACCAGGGCCTTGATGCCCCAGTCGAGCAGGGCCTGTGGAGCGTGCTCACGCGACGAGCCGCAGCCGAAGTTCTGGCCGACCACCATGATGGACGCGCCCGCGTACGCTTTCTGATTGAACGGGTGCTCGGGGTCCACCTTGCGGGCGTCCTCGAACGCATGCTCGCCGAGGCCGGCGAAGGTGACGGACTTGAGGAAGCGGGCGGGGATGATGCGATCGGTGTCGATGTCGTTGCCGTGGAGGGGAAGGCCGCGCCCCACGACCTGCCGGCGCCCGAGATCGGTACTCATCGCAGGATCTCCCTCACGTCAGCGACGGCGCCGGCGATGGCCGCCGCGACCACCATGGCCGGACTCATCAAGAGGGTACGGCCGGTCGGACTGCCCTGGCGGCCGATGAAGTTGCGGTTGCTGGAGGAGGCGCACACCTCGCGCCCCTTGAGCTTGTCGTCGTTCATGCCGAGACACATCGAGCAGCCGGCATGGCGCCACTCGAAGCCGGCCTCCCGGAAGATGTCGGGCAGGCCCTCTGCCTCCGCCGCCTTGGCCACCAGCTGGGAGCCGGGAACGATGAGCGCGCGAACGCCCGGCGCCACCTTGCGGCCCTTGGCCACCTGAGCCGCCGCCCGCAGGTCGGACAGGCGCCCGTTGGTGCAGGAGCCGACAAAGGCCACATCGATCTTCGTACCCTTGATGGGCTGACCGGCCTCGAAGCCCATGAAAGCGAGCGCCTCGCGATAGGTCGAGCGATCGGATTCGGGCGCCGAGTCTGGATCCGGGATGCGCTCGCTCACGCTCACCGACAAGCCGGGGTTGATCCCCCAGGTCACGACCGGCTCGATGGCGGAGCCATCTACTCGTGCCACGTCGTCGAAGCGAGCCCCGGGCTCGGTGGCGATGCTCTTCCACCACGTCACCGCGCGATCGAAGGCCCCCCCGCTCGGCGCGTGGGGCCGCCCCCGCACGTAGTCGAACGTGGTCTGATCCGGGTTCACATAGCCGAAGCGGGCGCCGCCCTCGATGCTCATGTTGCAGAGGGTCAGCCGCTCTTCCATCGTCATCCGTTCGATGACGGACCCGGCGTACTCGTAGGCGTAGCCCACGCCTCCCTTCACGCCGAGTTGACGAATGATGGCGAGGATCACGTCCTTGGCTGTCACTCCCCGCGCCAGGGTCCCCTCCACACGCACCTGACGGAGCTTGGGCTTGGCCATGGCCAGACACTGGGTGGCGAGCACGTCGCGGACCTGACTGGTCCCAATGCCGAAGGCGATGGCGCCCATGGCCCCGTGGGTGGAGGTATGGCTGTCGCCGCAGGCGATGGTCATGCCGGGCTGGCTCAAGCCCAGCTCGGGGCCGATGACGTGCACGATTCCTTGGCGGCCGCTGTCGAGGTCGAACAGCGGTAGTCCGAAATCACGGGTGTTGCGGATCATGTGCACGGCCATCTCTTCGGCCATCGGATCGGCGTAGGGCCGCGTCTGCGAGGTGGTCGGGATGATGTGATCCAGGGTGCCGAATGTCCGCTCGGGCATCCGGACCTTGAGCTTGAGGTCCTTCAGCATGTCGAAGGCTTGGGGAGTGGTCACCTCGTGGATGAGGTGGAGACCGATCAGGAGCTGGGTTTGCCCGGACGGGAGAATCCGCACGGTGTGCGCCTCCCAGACTTTGTCCAGTAGTGACTGTGCCATGTAGGGTTCCCTCCGCGCCGGCTGTGGCCGGTCCCTACCCGCAGTATAGACGGCCTCGCGTTTGCCGTCTCTCGGCGCCCCGTCGCTCTAGGAACCGCCGTCTTTCGGGTTCGGGAAATCGACGATGTTGAGCTCCAGTGGGTACTGTTTGGTCCGCCGCTCCGGGCTCGGCAGCCGCCCGGCTCCGAAGCGCTCCTCGAGCGTCTGGGAGTCATCGAATCGCCGCCCGTCCACTTGGCCCGCGTAGCCAAAGTGTCGATCACGTAGGGAGCGCCGTCGGCGGTCAGCGCCGATGGTCCGCGCATCACGTGGAAGTGCAGGAACGGGCGCGGCTTCAAGGGGGCCCCGATGCGCCGTCAGCCATTGAGGTCCGTGGTGAGCGGCGGGAACGAGGGCGGCGACAGCTCGTCGGCCGTCAGGTTCTGCCAGTGCCACTCGGAAACCTCTGCCCACAGGCGCTCGGCCTCGCGCTGGGCGTCGGCCAGCAACTGGGTTTCGTCCACCCCGACCACGTGGCCACCCTCGACCACGGTGCGTCCGTCCACGATCACGCGGCTGACATCGTCGCTGGTCCCGCACTGCACGAGGGCCTTGATCGGATCGCGATAAGGCCCGATGCGGATCTTGCGCAGGTCGATCAGCACGATGTCGGCTTTGGCGCCAGGGGCCAGGCGCCCGAGGTCGGGGCGGCGCAAGGCCTGGGCTCCACCCAGGGTGGCGGCGGAGAAAACCTCGGCGGAGGTGGCCACTGTGAAGTCGTGCTCGACGACCTTGCACAAGAGCGCGGCCAGGCGCATCTCGCTGATGAGATCGCGTGGATAGGTGTCGGTGCCGAGCCCCACGTTGATGCCGGCCGCGCGGAAGCGGTGGAACGATTCGAGCGCATTGCCGCGCCGAGCGAACACCAAGGGGCAGTGGGCAACCGAGGCGCCGGACGCGGCCAGGATTTCCAGGTCGCGGCCGCCCGGAAGCCCGGCCAGGCTGTGGGCGGAGTTGATGATGCAGTGGCCCACGATCGCATCGGGTCCGAGCAGGCCCGTATCGGCCAGGTACTCGATGGGCGTGTGACAGTGACGCCGCAAGATCTCGTGGAACTCGAGCAAGTTCTGCCCGGCATGGATCTCGATGCCCACGCCGAGCTCGTTGGCGGCCTTCCGGGTGGCGCGCAGCAACGCGGGGCTGCACGTCTCGACCTGGAAGGGAAACAGCATGCCGTGCAGGCGGCCGCCCTGCGCGCCGTGGTGCCGGCGAATGAAGTCCTGCGCGCGATCGAGGGCGCGCAACCCGGCCTCCTCGTGCAGCTCGTAGTGCAGTTCACCGTGCTCGCCAGTACGGTAGTCGTAGGACTTGTAGGCCGGGCTGAGGTAGGCTCGCATCCCCAGCTCGCCCACGATGGCCGCGTGCTCCTCGGCGGCGGTTCCAATCTCCACGACGGTGGTGCAGCCATTGCGCAACAGCTCGACCAGTGCGAAGCGGCCGCCGATGAACGGATCCTGGCGGGCGGGGAGGTTCTTCACGCCGGCCGGGGCGGCGTTGTAGTTGAGAAAGCCGGCCTGGAAGAAGTCGCGCCGGCCGGTGTCGGCCACGAGCCGGCCGCCCGCTTCCACGTCGGCATGACAGTGGATGTTGATCAGGCCAGGGATCACGAGTTGCCCAGTCGCATCGATGCGGCGATCGACCGGGCTTTCATACAACCGGCCCACGAAGGCGATTCGGTCGTCCTCGAAGACCAGGGCACCACTGCGGAGCAGGCGGTGGCCGCCGTCGTGGTAGGCGACGATGTCGCCGCCTTGAATGAGGGTCTTCATGAAAAAGTCTCCGTCTTCTGACAGCCGCTGGCGCCGCCGCCGAGAGAGCCGGGCGAGAACCCGGCGGCCTCTACCCTCCTGGCCATCAATGGGTTCAGGACCAGCGGTGCGGTCACGGGCAACGGTTCCCGCATCAGATCACCGAGCGACATGGGAGTGGCCTCCTCGTTTGGCGGTTGGCTCGATACTACCGCCACTCTGCTCTCGGCGCGGACTCTGATATCGTACGGGGGATCTCTCACCACGCGACGATCACGCCGAACCAAGAGGGAAAGACATGGCCGGAGCATCGCAAAGCTATCACGAGGACAAGCTCACTGACCACACGCGCGATTTGCATCGGGCCCTGGTGAGTCTCCAGGAAGAGCTGGAGGCCATCGACTGGTACCAGCAGCGAGTGGAGGCCGCCTCCGATCCCGAGCTGGCCGAGATCCTGAAGCACAACCGCGACGAGGAGAAGGAGCACGCGGCCATGGTGCTGGAGTGGATCCGGCGTCACGACGCGAAGTTCGACGCCGTCCTCCGTGAGTATCTGTTCAAGAGCGGCTCCATCGTCGGGCAGGAGGCGGCGACCATGGGGCGAAACGGACAGACCGGGGAAGCGGGGCCAGGAACGACCGTCGGCTCGCTGAGGAGGACTACGTGATGGACATTCTCCGGCGCGGCATTGCGCCGCTATCTGGTGAGATCTGGAAGCAAATCGATGAGGCCGTCACAGGCATGGCTCGCCGCACCATGGCTGCCCGAAAGGTGGCCGCCTTCGAAAACCCGCGCGGATGGGATCAGGTGGCGGTGGCCCTGGGTACCGTCACCCCTCATAAGACTCGCGAGGGCCACGCCGTCGTGTCGCTCCCCGACGTGGTGCTGCTGGCGGAGATCAGGGCCGCCTTCACCGAGCCGTGGGCGACCATCGAGGCCGTCGAACGGGGGGCTCCCGCCCTCGACGCCACCGCCGCCGAAGCGGCCGCGCGCGAAGTCGCCCTGGCCGAGGATCGTCTCGTATTCTATGGGGAGCCGGGAGGCAAGGGCTTCTTGACCGCGGGTGAGTCGCCACGTCAGCCGTGTGGAGACTGGAGCAAGGCCAGCCATGTAGTCACGGACTTGCTCAAGGCGGTGGAACGGCTCGACAACGCGGGTATTCCCGGTCCCTACGAGGCCGTCCTCGCTCCGGTGCGCTACTACGCGTATCTCCGCGCCGCCGACGATGGGTACCCCGCCAGCCGTCATCTGAGAGATGTGCTGGTGGGCGTGCACCGCTCTGCCGTCATCAAGGATGCCGGCGCGTTGTTCTCGACGCGGGGCGGTGACTTTGTCTTGACGGTCGGGGGCGATCTCTCCGTCGGCTACCGGGCCCACGACCAGGCGGGCGTGCATCTGTTCTGCGTGGAGACCGTAGCCGCCCAGACCGTCGGTCCCGATGCGGTCTGCGTGCTGACGAGCGCTTGAGGTCACTCTCGGCACGATGATGGCCTTTGCCGACACGACCAGGCCTCGCCCGATGTCCGGCGAATGTGTCGCGATGTCCGCGACGATCGCGCATTGAACGATCCTGGTCACCTCCATGGCGGAGAAGGACGTGGAGGAGATCGCCCGCACCCCGTGGGTGCTGGTGGGCTCGGACGGTAATGCCTTGGCGCCGTACGGGGTGACCGGCCAGGGCAAGCCCCATCCGCGCTTCTACGGCACCTTCGCTCGCATGCTGGGACACTACCAGCGCGACCGGGGCCTGCTCAGCTTGCCGCAAGCGGTCAGAAAGATGACGGGCGGGTCGGCGGCGGCCCTCGGGCTCGTGGAGCGGGGTCTGCTACGCGAAGGCTACCACGCTGACGTGACGGTGTTCGATCCGGCTACGATCGCCGATCGCGCCACCTACGACGAGCCCCACCAGTACGCGGCCGGCATCACCACGGTGATCGTGAACGGCACCGTCGTCATCGACGAGGGCGAGCACACCGGCGCCCTGCCGGGACGCGTCCTCCGCCGGTATCGCGCGGCGTAGTGTGGTGGCGATCTTTCTGATCCGCCACGGTGAGACGCCCGGGAACGCGGAGCGTATCGTGCAGACGCCCGAGACTCCACTCTCGCCGCGGGGCATGGTTCAGGCCGGGCGCTTGGCCCGTCGCCTCCAGCAATCGGGGATCGCCCGCATTCTCTCGAGCGATCTCGTACGGGCCAGCATGACGGCCGAGTACCTCCAGCTGGCAACCGGTGTTCCTCTTCAGTTCGACCCGCTGCTCCAGGAGCGGAGCTTCGGCACCATCCGCGGCACGCCCTACGATCGGCTGACGATCGACATCTTCGCACCCGGCTACGAGCCACCCGAGGGCGAGAGCTGGGATCTCTTCCACGCGCGGGTCGATCGCGCCTGGGCGCTCGTAGAGCACGTGGCCTCCGAAACCAACGGCCACCTAGCGGTGATCACCCACGGACTGGTCTGTCGCTCGCTCTCCGCGCGGCACCTGATTCTGCCCCAGGGGGAGGAAACGCCGGAACGCTGGGCGAATACGGGACTCACGATCGTCGACGGCCCGCTGCCCTGGCGCGTGCGCGTGCTCAACTGCACCCTTCACCTGGACGACGGCATCGCCGACGGCGGCCCTGCCTGAACCCTTGACGAGGGCCTCGTCCACCTCTGCCCAAACTCGCGCACGAAGGGGCCCGGTCGAGGCGCCCTCTAGTACACGACCACGCTGCGCTTGACCTCGCCCTGGAGCATCAGGTCGAAGGCGTGATTCAGGTCCGTGAGCGGCAGGCGGCGACTGATGAGCTCCTGGATCTTGTACTTGCCGGCCATGAAGAGATCGATCAGCATGGGCACGTCGGTACGCTGGTGGCCGCCGCCGAAGGACGAGCCGGTTAGGATCCGCTGTTGCAGAAGGAGGGCAGGATCGATGGACAGACGCGTCCCGGCCGGGCAGACTCCCACCACGACCGTGGTGCCCCCCCGGTGCGTGGAGAGCAGCGCCTGCTCCATCGTTTTCTGCATTCCGACCACTTCGAACGCGTAGTCGACGCCACCGGTGCCACTGATGGCCTGGACTCTCGCGACGGGTTCCTCCTTGGAGGCATCGACCGCGTGGGTAGCGCCGAATTCCTCCGCCCACTGGAGTTTCTGCTTCATCACGTCCACCGCGATGATCTTGCCTGCTCCGACCAGCCGTGCGGCCTGAATGGTGTTGAGTCCCACCCCTCCACAGCCGAACACGGCCACGCTGGAGCCGGGTGTCACTTTCGCCCGATTGAAGACGGGACCGGCCCCCGCCAGCACCCCGCAACTCACCAGGCATACCACATCGAGCGGCGCGTCTTTTCGAATGGGGATGACGCTCTCTTCGAGGAGCACCGAGTGGGTGGCATAGCCGGAGACCTGCAGGAAGTGGTGCAGCCCGTGGCCGTTCTTACGGAAGCGCGAAGTGCCGTCGAGCATGAACCAGCGGGGTTTGTCGCGCAGCGCGCACATGGTGGGCTGACCCCCGATGCAGTACCCGCACTTACCGCACGAGGGAATGTAGCTCGAGCAGACGTGGTCGCCTGGGGAGACCGTTTCGACGCCAGGGCCCACCGTCTCCACCACGCCAGCCGCCTCGTGCCCCAGCACCACGGGCAGCGGATGGGGGTAGTCGCCGGTGACCACATGCAGATCGCTATGACAGACGCCATTGGCGGACCAGCGCACGCGCACCTCGTGCGGGCCAGGTTCCAGCACCTCGACGTCCTCCACCACCAGGGGCTTGTTGACCTCGTACAGGACGGCCGCCGTGGCCTTCATCGCGCTTCCTCCCCGCCGTGGGATATGAGCTAGCGTGAGTCTAGATCAGATGGCGAGGCGCGGACAACCGCCCCCGGGCGTCATCCCCCCGTCGCCGAGAGGACCATCCGAGATGCCACGAATCCTGTCCATCAGCGCAGTGACGCTGGTCACCCACGACATGGCGCGGGCGGTGCGTTTCTACGAGGCCCTCGGCTTCCCACTCCACTACGGAGGCGGGGACGCCGCCTTCACGTCGTTTCGCTGTGGGGACAATCATTTGAATCTCACGGCCGTGTCGGGAGGATCGCGCTGGGCGGGCTGGGGCCGGATCGTTCTGTACGTCGACGACGTCGACGCCATGTACGCACGCGCAGTGGCGCAGGGCTTCCGACCGGAGGCACCGCCCCGGGATGCCCCCTGGCGCGAGCGCTACTTTCATCTCATCGATCCCGACGGCCACGAACTCTCGTTCGCGCGGCCCCTCACCGAGCCTTAGGGTCGACGATCCGGGTTACCCCTTGGCGGGCTTGGCGGTCGCCGCCTTGCGCGGTGTCTTCGTCGCGGTGCGCGTCGATCTGACACGTCGGCGACGCGCAGACGCCTTCCAGGTCCCCTGGCCTCGCGACGTGCGTATCGGCTTTTCGCCCATTACCGCGGGGCGGTCGCCGCCGTCGGCCGACGACGCGAGCGGGGTCGACGCGCGCTTCGCTCTGTGCATCACGCTCATGTGGCGACCGAGATGCAGGGGCAGGGCAAAGGTGCGGTTGCAGTGAGGACAGATGAGAGGCCGATTGGTGAGCAACTTGGCCGTCGCCGGGCGGCGCGCGGGGAGGGACGATCGAACGCCTGCCCGCCCCTCGCCCTCGAGCGGCACCACGCGGTAGCCAATACTGGGGAGAAGTTTGTTCAGGCTTGCCACCAACGCCGTCTGGCGCTGGAGGACCGCCTTTTTCTCGGCGGCGAGAAGCCTCAGAGTCTTTGCAAGAGTGAGAGCCACGCAGCGCTCCTTAGGACCGAGAGTGACTTACCCTCGTCAGGGTACCGGGAGTGGTCCTCCAGGGCAAGGGCTTTGCCGTACCTGAAGTTCTCTCATTGCGCGAGCGATTGACAGCCTCCGAGGCCAGCTCTTACAGTCCAGGGATGACCAAAATGCGGATGGGCAAGCGCGACGATAGCGGTGAGCGGGGCCTCGAGGCCGGCGGCCAGGGAGCGAGCGCGACGAAGACCGCCGCTCCATCGCGGTTTCATTCGATCTACACGGATAGCACTAGCGACGAGCGGCAACGGAACTTCGAAGACTACTGGATCTTCACCCGGGCTCATGGCGGCGAGTTGCTCGAGGCCGACCGGGACCTGACGCGGAAGCGCGATCAACTCCGAGAGTTCCGCGCGTCTCCCGTGCGCGTGCGCCGACCCTTCGTCGATGGTGCGGCCTTTTACCGCAACCATGTCGTCTTCCGAGACGACCCCAGTGCCATCGATGCTCAGACCCTGCTGTGGACGTGCGTGTACAAGTTTGCCCGGCACGAATGGGTGGGTATTTCCGCAGCCTGGGACGGCACCACGCCCGTTGCCCAAGCCAAAACGACGGAGGATCGCATCAGCCGGCATCATCTGGCCGAGGAATTCTGCCATATCCGCTACTTCGAGGAGATGTTTCTGACGGTGGCCCTTGATCGAGTGACCTGGGTGCCCCTCAGTCCTCTGCAGCGGCGCCTGTACCGGCTCTTTCCCCACATCCCGGGCCCCCTCGCGAATTCGCTGGCGTTCGTCACCGAACTCCTCGGCGTGCTCTTCTACCGCCGCATGGATGTCCTCCTGGACGAACTCCTCGGCGAGGACCGCGAAGCCCGCGAGCGGGTGCGCGCCCTTCTATACGAGATCACCGTCGACGAGCTGGCTCACGTCGGTCAGCGGCGCAATTTCCTCAGTGGTGCCGGCATTCGGGTCGCCCGGCGACTGGTGGCTCCCTTTTTCCGGGCGTTCCTGCGGGATATTCCGGAGAGTCGTCGACTGCTCGACGTGGGGCAATTGATTCGAGACGGGGTGAGCTTCGACTACAGTGGCTATCCCCGGCGCCTCCTCGAACGCACCTGGATCCCGAGCTATTGCCGGGCCACCTGATGCGGTGCCGCGGGTTGACGCCGCGGCGCCTCCTCCGGCTGCTCCTCGCCTGGCTGATGGCGGTCCTGCCCCAGACGGTGGGGGCCTCTCCGCGCGTCGTACTGCAAGAGGTGCTCACGGATCTGGTGGAGCCCCTCTACATCACCCACGCCCGCGATGGCACTGACCGTCTGTTCGTGGTCGAGCAGGGGGGCGTCATCAAGGTGCGGCGGCCCGGCGCGCCGACCACGTTGGTCTTCCTCGACATCAGCTCCCGCGTGCTGGCCGGCGGCGAGCGCGGCCTGCTGGGCCTGGCCTTTCATCCGGGCTACGTCCACAACGGCCGCTTCTTCGTGAACTACACGCGTCGGCCCGATGGGGCCACCGTCATCGCCGAATACCATGTATCAGCGACCGACCCCGACATCGCCCTGATGGATGAGGTGCCGCTGCTCGTCATTTCGCAGCCCTTCGCCAATCACAACGGAGGGATGATCGAGTTCGGTCCGGACGGCCTGCTCTACATCGGCATGGGCGATGGCGGAAGCGGTTTCGATCCTGGGAATCGCGCCCAGGATCCGCTGACCCTCCTCGGCAAGATGTTGCGCATCGACGTCGACGCCTCCGTCGGCGTGCCTCCCTTCTATGGGATCCCCGCGAGTAACCCCTTCGTCGGCCCCGCCCCTGGCCTCGACGAGATCTTCGCCGTCGGCTTGCGGAACCCGTGGCGCTTCTCCTTCGACCGCGCTACGGGCGCGCTCTACGTCGGAGACGTGGGGCAGGGCGAGCGCGAGGAGATCGACCTGGTGACGATCGGCGGCAACTATGGATGGCGGGTGCTGGAGGGCACGCGGTGCACAGGTCTGGACGCGGGCTGCGACGCTCCCCACTTCATCCCGCCTCTCACCGAATACGCCCATGGCGACGGCCGCTGTGCCGTCACCGGCGGCTACGCGTACCGGGGCAATGCGGGCACCCTCCCGGCGGGCGCTTACGTCTTCGGTGATCTCTGCAGTGGAGAGATCTTTGTGTGGGAAGGCGACCAGCAGCGAATGCTGCTGCCCACGGCTCTTTCCATTGCGTCATTCGGCGAGGACGAAAGCGGCGAGCTCTACGTGGTGGACCTGCAGGGAGCCGCGTATCGGCTGGTGAATCCCGATGCGCCGCGGCTCACCCTGCGGGTGAACCAAACCGTTTTCCGGGCCGGCGACACCCTCCGGGTCGGTCTCGACGTGCGCACCGGCGAGACAGAGGTGAAGGCCGACGGCTACTTCGGAATTGTGTTCCCCGACGGGCAGACGACGATCTTTCTCACGAGCGTGGCACCCGCGGGGGGCTTCGTGCGGAGCTTGGCCGACGATGCCCGTACCTTCCCTCCGTTATGGCCAGGCGTGCTGATCGACCCTGGCACGAACGCGGCGCTGAATGACTTCTTCGTGTTCACCCTGGGCGGCGCCGAGCAACCCGGAACCTACCTTGTCTTTGCCGCCCTCAGCCGCCCGGGGGCTCTCGACGACACCCGACGAGACCCGGGGGACCTCCTTGCCGTCGCTGTGCAAGCGGTGACCGTGAATCCCTGAACCGAGCCGGTTGCCTGCCCCCCGCGCGCTCGTCGCTTCGTAGTAGAATCGCGCCGCCAAATGAGGTGTCCGATCGAGGCTCCCCGGCAGCGAGCGCGATGATGAGGCGCGACCGGGCAACCGGGGGCCCCTCGCGAGGGACGATACGGGGTCCTATCGAGGCCCCCGGAACGAGCGTAAAGACGAGGCGCGCCCCGGGTAACCCGGGGCGTGTCCGAGCGTTGGGGGGGCATGGGGGGCCCGTCGAGGACCCTCGGAACGAGCGTAAAGACGAGGCGCGCCCCGGGTAACCCGGGGCGTGTCCGAGCGTTGGGGGGGCATGGGGGGCCCGTCGAGGACCCCCCATCTAAATGGAATTTTGGGTCACCCAGCTGTTCAACGGCGTGTCGTACGGCGCCCTCCTGTTCCTGCTCGCGGCCGGCCTCTCGCTGATCTTCGGGATGATGCGGATCGTCAACATGACCCATGGTTCGCATTATCTGCTCGGCTGCTATGTGGCGGTGCTGTTGCTCGCCCGCACCGGGAGCTATGTGGTGGCCCTGCTGGGGGCGGCCGTCATCATCGGTGTCCTCGGCATCATCGAGTGGGATCGCTTCCTGAAGGGGCTGAGCGGGCAAGAGTTGGCTCAGGTGCTCACCACCATGGGGCTTGCCCTCATCTTCCAGGATCTCGCCCTGCTGATCTGGGGCGGTGATCCCTATAACGTGCGGGTCCCGCCGGCCCTGTCAGGGAGATACCAGGTCGGGACCTTCTTCTTCCCCGTCTACCGGGTCTTCATGATCTTGGTGGCCGGCGCGGTGGCGGTGATCCTGTGGCTGGTAGTCGAGCGAACGCGGGTCGGGGCCATGATGCGGGCGGCGGTGGACGATGCGGAGATGGCGCGTGGCGTCGGCATCAACGTCTCCGTCATCTCGCTGGGGGTCTTCGCGCTGGGGGCGGCCCTTGCGGCCGTATCCGGGGTGGTGGCAGGGGGATTCCTCGGCGTGTACCCGGGCGCCGACTTCGAGATCTTGTCCTACGCGTTCGTGGTGGTGATCGTCGGAGGTCTGGGCAGCCTGAAGGGGGCGCTCGTGGGTAGCCTCCTGGTCGGGCTGCTCGACAACTTTGGCAAGGCGCTCTTTCCCGAGCTGTCCTATTTCACGCTGTTCGCTCCCATGGCCGCCATTCTGGCCGTTCGCCCCACCGGGCTATTCGGGCGGTCCTAGGACATGGATCCCGCGGGCGGTATGTGGGGGCGGCGACTCGGGTTCGCCGTCCTCCTCTTGGTCCTGGTGGTCGGGCCGCCTTACCTGCCTCCCTTCTTGCTCACCTTGCTCACGCAGACCCTGATCTACTCGATCCTCGCCATGAGCCTCGACCTCATCCTGGGTTACACGGGGCTGTCGTCGCTCGGGCACGCGGGTTATCTCGGGCTCGGGGCCTACAGCGTCGGGATCCTGGCCACCCGGCACGGGGCGGGCTTCGGGACGACGCTGGTGGTCGGCATCGTCCTGGCCGGCGCGGTGGCCGCTATCTTCGGTCTGGTGGCCCTGCGTGCAACTGGAGTCTACTTCCTGATGATCACGCTCGCGCTCGGCATGGTGGTCTGGGGGCTCGCCAACCGCTGGGTATCGTTGACCCAAGGGGACAACGGCATCTCCAACGTGCCGCGGCCCGTCCTCGGGCTGCCGTGGTCGTTCAGCAAGGCCATTCCCTTCTACTATCTGGTGTTGGCCGGGTTCGTGCTCGCCCTGCTCGTGCTGCGCGTGATCGTCCGCTCGCCGTTCGGGCACACCTTGGTGGGGATCCGCGAAAGCGAGTCCCGCATGCGCACCCTCGGCTACAACGTGTGGCTGCACAAGTACATCGCCTTCGTCATCTCGGGGGCGGTGGCGGGATTCGCCGGCGTGCTGTGGGCGTACTACAACGGCTTTGTATCACCGTCCGATCTCGACCTATCCGTGTCCATCGAGACCCTGCTGATGGTGGCGCTGGGGGGCCGCGGGACCCTCCTCGGGGCCTCGATTGGGGCCGCCGTGATCGTGGTCCTCAAGAACCTGGTATCGGCCTACACCCAACGCTGGCTCTTGATCCTTGGCATTGTCTACATCGGGACCATCCGCTACGCGCCGGAAGGTATCGTGGGTGCGCTCAAGCAATGGGGACAGTGGTCGCGCGTGCGGCTCTCCCGGTCAACGGCCTGAGGCGGCCGACGAGCGACGAGACCGCGCGATGACCACTGTCCTGAATCTGCAGAATGTCAGCAAGGCGTTCGGCGGACTGAGCGCGGTGAACGAGGTGAGCCTCTCCATCGACAAGGGCGAGCGCCGGGCCATCATCGGCCCCAACGGAGCGGGAAAGACGACCCTGTTCAGCCTCATCAGCGGCGAGCAGCTGCCGACGAGCGGCCGCATCGAGCTCTTCGGGCGGGACATCACGCGGCTGGCCCCTCACCGGCGGGCGGCGCTCGGCCTCACCCGCACCTATCAGATCACCAATCTTTTCCCGCGACTGTCCGTCCTGGACAACTGCCTCCTCGCCGTCCAGGCCCTCCTCCCCCTCAAGCTTCATCTCCACCGCGACCTGCGCCGCTACCCGGCGGTGTACGAGCGGGCGCGGAGTGTGCTGGCGGCCGTCGGGCTCGCCGACAAGGCGGCCGCGACCGTGCGCGATCTTTCCCACGGCGAGCAGCGGCAGCTGGAGATCGCGCTCGCCCTGGCCGGATCGCCGAAGATCCTGCTCCTCGACGAGCCGACGGCCGGGCTGTCGCCGGCGGAGTCGCTCATGATGACGGCCCTGCTCAAGAAGCTCGATCCGTCCATCACCCTTCTCATCATCGAGCACGACATGGACGTGGCCTTCGAGCTGACGGACCGGATCACCGTCCTGCATTACGGCAAGGTGGTGGCGGACGGCCTGCGCGACGAGGTGACGGCCAACCCGCTCGTTCAAGAAATTTACCTGGGGGTCTCCTGATGCTCGACGTGCAGGAGATCCATACCTACTACGGCGACAGCTACGTGCTGCAGGGTATCTCGTTGCAGATCGCGCCCGGCCAGGTCGTCGGCCTTCTCGGCCGAAACGGGATGGGCAAGACCACGCTCATCCGATCCATCGTGGGCTTCACGCCGCCGCGGCGGGGACGGGTGCTGTTCAAGAGCCAGGACATCACGGGATGGGTGTCGAACCGCGTGGTGGGGCTCGGGCTCGGACTCGTCCCCCAGGGCCGGCGGGTGTTTCCGACCCTGAGCGTGCGTGAGAACCTGGCGGTGGCCCTCAAGGAAGGCAAGGGCCCGTGGACCTTGGATCGGGTCATGGAGCTGTTCCCTCGTCTCCGCGAGCGGGCGGAGAACCGGGCGGGAAAGCTCTCGGGTGGCGAACAGCAGATGCTGGCCATCGCGCGTGCCCTGGTGACCAACCCCGAGCTCCTCTTGATGGACGAGCCCACCGAGGGCCTCGCTCCCCTTCTGGTCCGCGAAGTGGGGCGGGTCATCGAACGGCTGAAGCATGAGGGATTGTCGATTCTGCTGGTGGAACAGAACCTACCCCTCGCGCTCCGCATCGCCGATCATGTCCACGTGCTCTCGCGTGGGCAGATCGTATACTCGGGGGCGCCGACCGCTCTCGAAGGGGATCGCGAGGTCAAGGCGCGCTACCTCGGACTCTGAAGGAGGGAGACGACATGGATACCCCCCGCGTCTATTACCGGCAGGGCTGAAGCTCCTGCGCCAAGACGAAAGAGTTGCTTTCGTCATGGGGTGTGACCTTCGTCGGGTTCGACGTGGAAGCGGAGCCGGAGCGGCGGCGCGACCTCGAGGCCGTGGGTGTCTCCCGCGTGCCGGCCACGATCGTGGGCGACCGGGTAGTCCACGGCTGGAACCCCCAGGAGCTCGCCGAGCTGGTTGGCCGATCCCACGTCGAGCCCGAACCGCTGACGCCGTCCGAACTGGCGCGGCGGCTGGACACCGTGCTGGCGGCGACCCAGCGTGCGCTTCGCCAGATCCCGCATGAGCATCTCGGGATGAAGGCGCCCGGCCGCGATCGCACGGTCCGCCAGCTGGGCTTCCACGTGTTCCGGCTGAGCGTCGCGTTCGTCGATACCCGCGAGCAGGGACACCTTGCCGCGGCGTGGTTCGAGGAGAGCCCGCCGGCTGACATGACGGATGGCGACGCGGTTGCGCGTTACGGCGACACGGTGCGTCGCCGCCTGGCGCTCTATTCCGCCCGCGCCGGGTGGTGCGACGGCACGGTCAGCACATACTACGGACCGCAGTCGGCCCACCAGTTCATGGAGCGCACGACCTGGCACGCCGCCCAGCACCTGCGGCAGATCTACTGGTTCCTGGAGCAGATGGGCGTGGCCGCGGAGGCGCCGCTCACCGACGCCGACCTCGAGGGCCTGCAGTTTCCCCGCGAGGTGTGGTCCTGAGACGCTGACTAGGGGGCGGGCCGCAGGCGTTGCTCGACCGCCTCCCACGCGATGTTGGAAAAGAAGGCCTCGATGTACTTGGCCCGCTCGGACGGTGCGTAGTCCAGCAGAAAGGCGTGCTCCCAGACATC